>Ga0172367_10000416_pt1 | contig 65784 bp, 55 predicted proteins | sample Lak10m_FD_114542 | JGI IMG/M metagenome (GOLD analysis project Ga0172367, IMG submission 114542) | Freshwater microbial communities from Kabuno Bay, South-Kivu, Congo - kab_022012_10m | ecosystem: Environmental > Aquatic > Freshwater > Lake | place: Democratic Republic of the Congo: South-Kivu... | reverse complement strand
TCTATCCAGCGCTGGTCGCGATCGCAGGCACCTTCTTCCTCGTGCTGATCGCACCTGACCTTGGTACGGCAGCCGTGGTCGCCGGGATCGGCTTTGCGCTCTTCTTCACCGCAGGAGCACCGCTCCGCTGGGTCTTCGGCACAGCGTTGATGGCGGTGGCGGTCAGTGTGATCGGAATCGCGAACCGCGGTTATCAGGCGGCGCGGCTGAACAATTGGTTGGACCCATTCAGTGACCCAACAGGTGGCTCCTATCAGACACTTCAAGGTCTCATCGCGATCGCGACTGGTGGAATCTTCGGCACGGGTATTGGGACGTCGCAGCAGCCGGGTGGAGTGATCATTCCGTACGCGTGGAATGACTACATCTTTGCGGTGGTGGGCGAGGAGCTTGGCTTCTTGGGGGCAATTGTGGTGATCGGTGCATTCATTGTGATTGCCATTCGAGGCCTACGGGTTGCCAGACGTGCGCCGGACACGTTTGGAGCACTTCTCGCAACAGGGATCGTCGTCTGGATCTGCGGGCAGGCGTTCCTGAACATAGGCGTGGTGCTCGCAATTCTTCCCGTGACTGGCATCCCGCTCCCGCTCCTGTCACAGGGTGGGTCGTCACTCTTTGTCTTGATGTGTGCCATTGGACTGCTCCTCTCAGTCTCGCGTGAGACGATGGGGGCTCAAGAGAACGGAGGGCTCAATGCGCGTGGTGATCGCGGGCGGCGGAACGGGGGGACACCTCTTTCCGGGCCTCGCCGTAGCTCATACGCTCCAACGTCAACGACCAGACGCTGAGATTCACTGGCTCGGCGGCCAGCGCGGCATTGAACGCGAAATCATCCCGAATGAGGGATACCCGCTGACCCTGCTCAGTGCCCCAAGCCTGCGCGAGAGCGCGGCCGGCCCCCTGGTGAATCTTCGTGATGCCGTGGCCCTCGCGCGCTCAATTCCGCAAGCGATCCGCTACCTGCGCCGCGTTCGACCGGATGTCCTCTTCTCTACTGGTGGCTACATTGCGATCCCAGCGCTACTCGCCGCTTTGGTGACACGGACGCCGAGCCTGATCTGGGAGGGGAATGTACTGGCGGGGCGGAGCAATCGCCTCGTTGCGCCATTCGCCTCAGCGCGCGCCCTCGCGTGGCCCTCCACTGCTGAGCATGCCCCATGGAACCGCCCCAACAGCTACGTGACCGGTACACCCGTGCGAGGCTTTGGAGATCGTGATCGCAGCGCCGCGCGCAACCGGCTCGGCATAGCTCCAGATACACCGCTCCTCCTCGTCTTCGGGGGCTCACAGCGTGTGTTGCGGTTTGAAGGCGCACTCGCGGGCTCCCTCGCTGAACTGCTCCGTCAGTGGCAGGTGATGCATGTTGCGGCGGACGGGCTCGATCGTGCCGAAGCGATTCGCGCGGCACTCCCTGATGAGTTGCGGTCGCGCTATATGCCTGTACGTTTTCTCCAGGGTGGCGCAATGGAGGATGCCCTAGTTTCGGCAGATCTTCTCCTCGGACGCGCTGGTGCGTCAACGCTTGCGGAGGCGGCGTCGCTCGGGTTGGCCTCCATTATCGTGCCGTATCCGTATGCGGGCGGCCATCAGCGTGCGAATGCGAAAGAACTAGCGGCAGTGGGTGGAGCGATCGTGATTGACGATGCAGCGCTCACGTCTGAAGTCCTTCAACGAGAGGTGGCAAAACTGTCCGAATCTTCCGTTCGGCAACGAGTTGGGGCGGCTGCGGCCTCTCTTGCGCGGCCAGGTTCCGCTGAGGAGATCGTGAAGATCCTGTTGCGCCTCGGGAGGCATGGATGAGCGAGAGAACCTGGGGGGCCAAAGACGAGGCTGCACGGGAGCTTGAGCGAAGAGTTGGGTTGCGCGCGGAGCGCGACGCGAGCCTCGCTGAACACACGACGATGCGCGTTGGCGGGCCAGCAGATCTGCTCATTACGGTGCGCGACCGATTCACACTCCGTGGAGTGGTTCGCCTTGCGCAAAGCAAGGGGTGGCCACTCAGGATTCTCGGACGCGGGAGCAACGTCGTGATCAGTGACGCGGGCATTCGAGGAATTGTCCTGCTCAACCGAAGTGCCGATGTGACGATTGACGCAGAGGCTCGAACGATCAGCGCTGACTCCGGACTCGCCATGGCGAAGCTTGCAACCGTCACCGCTGACGCCGGCCTCACCGGTGCTGAGTTTACGCTGGCGATTCCAGGAAATCTCGGCGGTGCAATCTGGGCCAACGCGGGTGCGCACGGTGGCGAGATGTCACAGATCCTCCATCGGGTCGTGATCATGCGGCCTGATGGGCGCGAAGAGGAGATCACCATTGATGCCCTAAACCTCTCATATCGGCACTCACGATTCAAAGAGGAGGCTGGTCGCGGCGAGGTGATCCTTGGAGCGACCATGCTGCTACGGGCTGGCCAACCGACAGAGATCAAGGCACGGCTCGAAGAGATCCGACGCTGGCGACGCGAGCATCAACCGCTCGGCATCCCAAGTGCGGGGAGTGTCTTCCGGAATCCGCCCGCAGGGCCGAGCGCGGGTGCATTGATTGAGGCGGCCGGCCTCAAGGGCCGCGCGATTGGTGAGGCCGAGGTTTCGACGATGCATGCCAACTGGATCCTGAATCGCGGTGGCGCCACGGCTGCGGCGATTCGTGAGCTGCACGACCTGTGCATTCACGAGGTCCAGCGGCACGCTGGGCTCACCCTAGAGTCGGAGATTCAGTTCATTGGTGAGGAGCCTGCGTGAGCCCGCGCGAAACGTTCCCGCGCGTGGTGATCCTCTACGGGGGACTGAGTGCCGAAGCGGAGATCTCGGTCGTCTCCGGAAGCGCGATCGCGGCAGCCCTGATTGAGGAGGGACTCCCGGTTGCTCAGCTACTGATCACGCGCGAAGGTCTCGCCGCGCTGTTGCCAGAGGGCCACCTTCGGGGCGAGCGCCTCCCAAGCGAGTACACGACCGAGCGCCGCGCAGCGACGCTCACGGATGCACCGCTTCGCCCGCTGGACGCACTACTGAGTGAGGTGCTGCGTGAGCAGCCAGACGCGGTATACATTCCTGCACTGCACGGTCCTGGTGACGAGTCGGGAGTCGTTCAGGAGGCACTAACCGCTGCTTGCGTCGCATTCGTTGGTGCCGCACCTGTCGCCGCTCGCCTTGGGATGGAGAAGGATGCGTTCAAGCGTCTCGCGAGCACACTCAACGTGCCCACACTTCCGCACGCCATCGTCACCGTCGAAGAGTGGACGAGTAACCGAGAGGCGGCGCTCTCACGAATCGCAGTTTTTGCTGCTCGTGAAAGTGAGGGGGGTGCGCTCATCGGGAAACCGGCGGCTCACGGCTCGTCCATTGGCATGCGCATCGCGCGTGGCCGCGAAGAGTGGGCGGCGGCGGTTGACCTGGCGCTGCAGTATGGAGCGCGAGCCCTACTTGAACCGTACCTCGACCGTCCGAGAGAGCTTGAGGTTGCGCTCCTTGAGTTTCCCGACGGTTCCGTTCGCGCGTTTGGTCCTGGTGAAGTGTTCCCTGGTCGTGAGTTTTACGACTATGACGCGAAGTATGCGAGCGGCGTCTCACGCACGACTGTCAGCCCAGAGATCAGCGACGCGCTTCGAGATGATTTGCACAGATCGGCGATCAGCCTCTTCCGCGGATTTGGCGGTCGAGGCCTCGCGCGGATGGATTTCCTGGTGCGTGCGTCGGGTTCGCAGCTTGGGGAGTGGTACATCTCAGAGGTGAATACCTTCCCAGGCTTCACACCAATCTCGCTCTTCCCTGCACTGATTGCGGCGTCCGGGATGAGCTTTGCTGATCTCTCTCTCCATCTTGTGCGGACTGCACTCGCGCAACGACAGGCGGGGCGATGAGCGAGCGCAGCAAGCAGCAGCGCCGACCATCAAGTGGCGCTCGTCCGTTGGCTCCCAGCGAAGCGCCTCTCGGCGTTCGTCCAGGGCTCAGTGGACAGCGCCGGAGGGCGGGGGCGGATGCTGGTGTGCGGCTGTTGGAGCGGCGCGAAAAGTTCTCGAGTCCGCAGAAGCAGCGCTCCGACCGACGCCGCCGGTTTCGACCAGAGTCCATGGTTCTGCTGCGGCGTTTTGGGCTCGTGCTGCTCTTGATTGCTGCACTCATGGCTCCGCCCGCACTCGCAACCAGCGGTCGACTCGTAGTTGACGAGGTGAGGATCGATGGCCTTTCATGGCTAAACGAAGAGGCGATCTCCGATCTTGCTGACATCCGTCTCGGGGAGAGCCTCCTTGGTGTTGATCTTCTGGCGACTGAGCGCGCCATCGAGGCCGCTCCGTTTATCGCCCGTGCTCGGGCCCGCATTGGCATTCCTGGTGTCCTCCGCATTGAGATACGTGAGACTCCACTCCTTCTGCGGTGGCAGCGGGGGAGGGAGACACTTCTGGTGAGCGGCTCTGGTCGAGTTGTTGGAGGGATCGATTCGCCGCTCCTCTCCGCGCGCGGCGCGGAAGCGGCCGCCTCCCTCCCGATTGTCATGGATGCGTTGACCGTTCCATTTGTCGGCGTCGGCGAAGAGATCAGCCCTGTTGACCTGGATGTCGTGACCCGGCTTGCGTCGCTCACCCCAGCCGATCTTGGTAGCAGCGCGCAGATGCTTACGATTCAGCGCGATCCGCAATACGGCTACCTGCTCCAAGGAACTGGTGAAGGCTTCACCTGGAACGCTGTCTTTGGCATCTATTCGGCAACCATCCGGCCCGTTGCCATGCTTCCCGGCCAGGTGCGTCTCCTCCGTAGCCTTCTCGCGGAGCGGGAGCGGAGAGTGGGATGGGTGATTCTTGCCGATGGTCAGGCTGGGACCTTTACGGATCCTGGCGTGCGACCACCTCCGCCGCCGATCCCGCCCGCGTCGCCGAGCTCGCTCCTCCCATGACGACACGTCTCCACCTCCTCCATCGCCCCGCTATGATCAGCGCAACGAGGTCGGCCGAAGCGTATGGGGGGTGGACGCATGGATGAGCGCTACGCGACGATTGCCGTCATTGATATCGGCACCTCTAAGGTGAGCTGCGGCATTGCCCACATTGGTGGGGATGGTGGCTCAATCACCGTCGTTGGCAAGGGGACCGCGGTGAACACTGGCATGCGTAAGGGCGTCGTCACTGACATTGAGAAGACTGGCGCCGCGATCAAGGCGGCGGTTGATGCAGCGGAGCGACTCTCTGGTTACCACATTGAACACGCGACCATCTCGGTATCGGGCAGCCATGTGGAAGGACAGAACTCCAGTGGGCAGGTCGCCGTTTCAAATCCAGATCGAGAGATCCGTGATGACGACGTCGATCGCGTCCTTGAAGTTTGTCGCGCCGTCCAGGTTCCAGGATCACGCATGCTGCTGCATGTGCTTCCCTCCTCGTACATTGTCGATGGTCAAGAGGGGATTCAGCAGCCACGTGGCATGGTCGCCTTCCGTCTTGAAGCACGTGCCCACCTGATCACCGCTGGCGCAACCGCAATCCAAAACCTTGAGAAGTGCGTGCAGGCGGCCGGCATCGCCGTTGATGATTATGTGCCGTCATCCCTCGCCGCGTCTGAGTTGACGCTCACCGACACTGAACGCGAATTGGGAACGGTGCTGGTTGATATCGGCGCAGAGACGTGTGACATCGCGATCTTCCACAACAATGCGGTAGTTCACAGCGCCGTCCTGCCGATTGGTGCCGCCTTTGTGACTCGCGATGTCGCGATTGGCCTCAAGACGAGCATCGCCGCTGCTGAAGAACTGAAGATCAATTACGGAACATGCGACCTTCGGACCGTGAGCGTGAGCGAGCAGTACACGGTGCCAAACGAACCGGGTGGACGTCGAATTGAGCGCATTGAACTCGCGCGCATCATCGAGTCTCGTATGAGTGAGATGTTTGAACTCATCGCTGGAGTGATTGCCGTTGCAGGACCTGAGGCGACCAGCGCTGGAGTCGTGTTGACGGGTGGTGGGTCTCAGCTCGACGGGATCACGACGCTCGCAAGGGACATCCTGAAGGCCCCAGTCCGCGTTGCCGCGCCGGATGGGCCGCTTCTCGGCATCCTTGATGACTTCCAGGGCCCGTCAAGTGCCGCGACCCTCGGACTCTTCTCGTGGGTTGCCAGAAGCATGGGAGAGATCGGAATCACCGAGGAGCCACAGGCCGGCATCGGTGGTCGGATCACTGGCGGCCTAAAGAGCCTCCTCTCACGCCTCCGCGGCTGAACTCGATCGAGCCGCGGCTGAGCCCGCCCGGCTTCCCTCGTTCATCCGTGCCGAGAAACCCTTCTGTACTCCAGGCGACGCTGCTACACTTCGGCAAGCCGACGGGAGGGCGGTCGCGACTTGAGGGGTGACCCTGTGGCGCGTCCGACGTTCGGCAGTAAGCGGAGGGAGAGGCCGATGGCTTCGCAGACTGAAAACTTTGCGCTGATCCGCGTGGTCGGCGTCGGCGGCGCGGGCTCCAATGCGGTGAACCGCATGATTCGCGCGGAACTCCTTGGCGTCGAGTTCATTGCGGTGAACACCGATGCACAGGCGCTGGTTAAGTCTCATGCTCCTACGCGCATCCGAATTGGCGATGCGATCTCTCGTGGCCTTGGTGCAGGGGGTGACTCTGCAATTGGTGAACGTGCGGCGCATGAGGACCTGGAGAATCTCCGCAAAGCACTTGATGGGTCCGACCTAGTCTTTGTCACCGCAGGGATGGGGGGTGGGACTGGCTCTGGGGCGGCACCAGTCGTCGCGAAGGTCGCCAAGGACCTCGGCGCGCTCACGATCGGAATCGTCACAAAGCCATTTGAGTTTGAAGGGAAGCGACGCGCGGCCGTTGCTCACGCCGCGGCTGAGGAGTTGCGCAAGTACGTTGACACCCTCATCGTAATCCCCAATGAGCGACTCCTTAGCGTGGTGAGTCGCCAAACCTCAATGGAAGACTCCTTCCGGATTGCGGACGATGTGCTCCGTCAAGCCGTTCAGGGGGTGAGCGACGTGATCACCGTTCCTGGGATCATCAATCTTGACTTCGCCGATGTGCGGAGCATCATGAAGGAGGCCGGTTCGGCGTTGATGGGAATCGGACGCGCCAGCGGAGAGAACCGTGCCCGAGCCGCCGCTGAACTCGCGATCTTGTCACCGCTCCTTGAGCTTGACATCCAGGGTGCGACAGGCGTGCTGGTGAACGTCGCTGCGTCCTCCACGGTGACGCTGCACGAAGTGAATGAGGCCATCAACCAAATTACGGAGCGAGCCGATCCAGAGGCGAACATCATCTTCGGTACGTCGCTCGACGAGACGCTCGCAGACGAAGTTCAGATCACGGTGATCGCGACAGGATTCGCAGGGAATTCACGCAGCCAGTCATCCGCAGCTGCCCGTCAGCGCGCCGAATACCCGTTTGGGGGTGCGGACGATTCGGCACCCCGCTGGAGCCCAGCCACGGAGGCCGCAGCACCATCGGTGAGCGCGGGGTCGGCCGGTGGCGTGACCCCAGTCGCGCAGCCTTCAGCCACGCCATCCTGGACTCCGGTCACGCACCCTGCTGTTTCACAACCACTGGGAGATCCTGCGCAACCCGCTGATGCTGGGGTGACCCCATCGCCCGTTCCGAGTGACGAGTTGGAGATTCCCGCCTTTCTCCGTCGCCGGTCCTAGCCTTCAATGCGTTCGATTGCGGAACAGCTTGCAACCCTTCGCGCCCAGATTCGTGCCGCTGAGGAGCGCGTTGGTCGTCCGCCAGAGAGCTGCGCACTCCTTGCGGTGAGCAAGGGTGTTTCTGCCGAACGTGTGGCCGAGGCGATTGATGCTGGCCAGTACCATTTTGGCGAAAATCGTGTGCAGGAACTTGAGGAGAAGCGGGCAGCCGTCACCCTCCTTCGTCCAGGAGCTGAGACGATCTGGGAGCTTATCGGACCACTCCAGAGCAACAAGCTGCGCCGCGCGCTCGCTGTTGCCGATCGCATCACTTCCGTTGATCGTATGGATCTTCTAACGAGGCTAGTCGGGGCGTCGAGCGACGCCCCAGGAGTGACCTCCATCGCGCTGCAGGTGAACAATGACGAGGACCCCGCAAAGGCGGGCTTCGCACCTGCAGCGCTGCGCGATGCACTGCCCCATGTCGCGACGCTTCTTCGCGGCTCGAAGGTGGTGATCGATGGATTGATGATGATCGGCCGCCTCACGGATGACCAGGCTGCGGCGCGGCGAAGCGTTGCCGCATTTGTCTCCTATGCGACCTCCCTCCGAGCGTCGGCGGCGGATGTTGGTCTCCACGTTGGCCCCCTCCTCTCAGCGGGGATGAGCGGCGATTTTGAGGTCGCGGTTGAAGAGGGCTCGACACAGGTCCGGCTCGGCAGCGCACTCTTCGGCGCACGCGGTTAACCTTTAGCCATGGGCTTCACGCCGCAGCTCGCAGCCGATTTGATATTGCAGACACTCTGGTTTGTTGTGCTCGCACGCGTGCTGGTCTCATGGGTAGACCGCTCTGGGAGCGGGCGCGTCTCCCGAATCTTGTTTGACATGAGTGAGCCGATCCTCGGGCCAGTTCGTCGAATCCTCCCGACTACGGCAGGGATTGACTTCTCTCCGATTGTGGTGATGATCCTCCTCCAGTTCCTGCGTCGCCTCCTTTAGCGAGACGCAAGTCCGCGCAGGATTCGTCTAGAATCCACCTCTCGGGCGATTAGCTCAGTTGGTTAGAGCGCACGGTTCACATCCGTGAGGTCACTGGTTCGAGTCCAGTATCGCCCACCATGTTGTTCGTTACTGCTTCGCCATCCGTCGGAGCACCGCCGGCATGATGCCGCCTTCGCGGTATGTTGCAAGCTCCATCGGACCGTCCAGGCGGACGATCAGCTCAATGGATCGGCTGCTGTTGGTCGATTCATCATCAATGCCAGTTGAGGTGACCTGAACCTTCACGCGGCCACGTGGGCTGATCGCGGTGAGGCCTACAATCGTGAATCGCTCGCTGCCATCCAGCGCATGGCTCGCGGCGCTCTCGCCGGGGAGGAATTGCAGCGGCACGATTCCCATGCCGACCAGATTGGAACGATGGATGCGCTCATATGATTCGGCGATCACGGCGCGGACGCCGAGCATCTGCGTCCCCTTTGCAGCCCAGTCTCGACTTGAACCTGAGCCGTACTCCTTCCCCGCAATGATGATCAGCGGCGTTCCCTCCTCCTTGTAGCGAGCTGCCGCGTCGGCGACCGCTAGGAGCTCGCCGCTGGGGAGATGTTTGGTCAATGGTCCCTCTTTGCCTCCGGCGAGTGCGTTGCGCAGACGCGTATTCGCGAAGGTTCCGCGCATCATCACTTGGTCATGGCCACGTCGTGCTCCATACGAGTTGAAGTCACCAACAGCAACCCCACGTTCAATCATCCAGCGACCAGCAGGGGAGTCCGCGCGAATTGAACCCGCGGGCGAAATGTGATCGGTGGTGACGGAGTCACCAAGGAGGAGGAGCGCGCGGGCATCGTGGACATCGGCAATCGGTGAGGCGATCATGGGGATCTGTTCCGTAAACGCTGGGCGGGCGATATATGTTGAGGCGGGATCCCATTCGTAGGTGCGACCGGTTGGCACCGTCAACGCCCGCCAGCGGGCGTCGCCTGCAAAGAGATCGGCATAGCTCTTCTTGTAGAGGGTGGCATCCGCCGCCGCGGCAACCGCTCTTGCGATCTCGTCATCTGCGGGCCAGATATCGCGAAGGAAGACAGGAGTGCCGTTTCGATCGTTGCCGATCGGGTCTTGATCAAGATTCGTCACCACGTTGCCCGCCAGCGCGAGGGCGACCACGAGTGGTGGGGAGGCGAGGTAGGCGGCACGCACCGCGGGATGAATGCGCCCTTCAAAGTTTCTGTTACCCGAGAGGACGGCAGCAACAAGGAGCTCTTCACGCTCCACCGCGGTGGCGATCACTTCGTCGAGCGGCCCTGAGTTCCCGATGCAGGTCGTGCAGCCGTAGCCAGCCACGTTGAATCCGAGCGTGGCGAGCGGCTCCAAGAGCCCCGCGCGCTCTAGATATGCGGTGACGACACGTGACCCTGGAGCGAGACTCGTCTTCACCCATGCTGGGACGCGCATCCCGCGCGCCACCGCGTTCCTCGCCAGGAGACCAGAGGCGATCATCACCGACGGGTTTGAGGTGTTGGTACACGAGGTGATCGCAGCGATCGCGACCGCTCCATCGCGCATGGTTCCTCCCCCAACCGTGGCGCTGTGTGCCTTCGATCCCGCGCGATCTGGGTAGCTCTCCTTAAAGCCCTTGCCGAGATCGGGGAGGGGGACTCGATCCTGCGGGCGCTTCGGTCCGGCGAGCGACGGAACGATCTCGGCAAGACTGATCTCGACCACTTCGTCGTATAGCGGCTCCTGCCCACTGACTCGCCAGAGGCCCTGCGCCTTGGCATACGTTTCAACCAACGCAATCTGCGCGCTCTCGCGACCAGTCACGCGCAGGTAATCGAGGGTGATCTCATCAATTGGGAAGAGCGTCGTCGTAGCGCCGAACTCTGGCGACATGTTGGCGATGGTCGCTCGATCGGCAAGGGAGACTGTGGAGAGGCCGTCACCGAATGCCTCGACGTATGCACCGACCACGCCATGTCCGCGGAGTCGCTCGGTTACGGTCAGGACAACATCGGTTGCCGTAGTTCCCGCAGGGAGCTTCCCTGTGAGCTTGAGCCCGACAATCTTCGGCAGCGGGGAGAAGAGTGGCTCGCCGAGGAGTACCGCTTCCGCCTCAATGCCGCCGACGCCAAAACCGAGGACTCCTAGCGCAGAAATCATCGTGGTGTGCGAATCCGTGCCGACACAGGTATCTGGGAATGCGAGCGGCCCCCCCTCGACCTCCTCCACGCGGACCACCGTGGCCAGGCTCTCGAGGTTTACCTGGTGCACGATTCCTGCGCCTGGGGGAACGACGCGGAACCTGTCAAACGCGCCTTGGGCCCAGCGGAGCAACTGGTACCGCTCGGCATTGCGTTCGTATTCTCGTGCCACGTTCTGCTCGAGCGCTTCCGCGGTTGCCCATCGATCGACTTGTACCGAGTGGTCAATCACAAGATCAGCTGGGACTTGAGGGTTGATGCGTTCAGGATCAATGTCAAGTTCACGCGCCGCATCACGGAGCGCTGCCAAGTCAACCACTGCTGGGACGCCCGTGAAGTCCTGAAGCACGACACGTGCAGGAGAGAAGGGGAGCTCACGTTCGTTGCCTGAAGACGCGGCCGCGGCCCCGGGCTTCCATGTCAGATACGCGTGGACATCCTCGTCACGGACAAAACCGTTCCCGGACCGTCTCGCAGCTCCTTCGATCAGGATCTTAAGGATGATCGGGAGCTGATCCCATGGAGTGGCCGGCGCTGGGAGACGCTCAAGTGCGATCCGATCTGGGAGGCCAGCGCCGAGGCTCGTGCGCGTGTGTACTCGATTGGCCAAAGCCCCTCCTCTCGCTCACCGCAGCTGCGCGGGTCTCTCGTAGCGTAGCGCGCAGCCACACGATACGCCCCGTCACGAGGGGCTACCATTGACGCAACGAAACGCTCCTTCGGGAGCTTGAGCCTGATGAGACAGGAGCATCTATGCCGCTTACGAAGCGCAGCGCAGTCTCCGCGGGAGGGCTGGTCATTCGTGCCGTTGCGGGAAGGCCAGAGATCGTCGTTGGACGACGGCGCCGAGAGCGCGATGGTTACGTCTGGTCGCTCCCAAAGGGAACTCCTGAAGAGGGAGAGACCCGCGAGGAGACCGCCCTGCGCGAGGTTCGGGAGGAGTCGGGACTAGAGGTTCGAATCCTTTCGTACTTCGCCGCAATCACGTACTCGTTTGTCCGCACTGGCGAGCGCATTGAAAAGACGGTGCACTACTACCTGATGGAGCAGGTGGGCGGAAGCTTTGATGCCTATGACAAAGAGTTTGAAGAGTTGCGTTGGGTGCCAATGGACGAAGCCATCGCCTTGTTGGACTTCCAGACTGAGAGCGCGCTGGTCCAGCGCGCCTATGATGCACTGACCCTGACCTGATGCATCGCACCGCTCTCCATGACGAGCATCTCAGGCTCGGTGCCCGCATGGTTGACTTCGCTGGGTGGGAGATGCCAGTGCAGTACGCCGGTGTGATTGAAGAACATCAAACCGTTCGAGCGAACGTCGGAATCTTCGATCTCGGTCACATGGGAGAGATTTGGGTTCGTGGCCCTCATGCGGGCGCCGCCCTCGACCGAGCCCTTGTCTCGCTGCCATCGGCACTGAAACTTGGACGGGCGCAGTACAGCATCATCGTGAATGACGCGGGAGGAATGGTCGACGACCTGTTGGTCTACCGGGTCGCGGATGAGGAGTGGCTTGTTGTGGCCAACGCGTCTAACAGAGCCCGCGTTGCAACCCTCCTTGCTCAGCGCATCGGCGCCTCCGCGAGCGTTTCCGATGAGAGTGACGCGACTGCAATGATCGCGGTTCAAGGACCGCGTAGCAGCGATGCTGTCGCGGCTCTGTTCGAACCAGAGGAGGCGGACGCGGTTCGCGCGCTTGGCAACTATGCCTGTCGCAGGAGTGTTGCACTCGTTGCCGGCAGCCGAATCCCGCTCGTCGTTGCGCGTACGGGCTACACCGGCGAAGACGGTTTTGAGTGCTATTTCCCCGCGGATTCCGCGACCACCCTGTGGCGGGCACTCCTAACCCCCGGCAAACCGGGAGCGCCTCTGCCGCATCCGATCGGACTCGGTGCCCGGGACACGCTGCGGTTGGAGGCGGGGATGCCACTCTTCGGCAATGAGCTGCGCGAAGATCTCACCCCATTTGATGTAGGGCTCGAACGAATCGTCAGATTCAACAAGGGAGAGGGTTTCGTTGGCGACGCGGCGCTCACCGCACGTTCCACCGCAGGGGCACAGGTGGGACGAGTTCTTGTTGGATTGAAGATCACTGGCCGCGGGATCGCTCGCCACGGGCATGGAGTACATCTCCCAGGTGGGGGTCTGATTGGACACATCACTTCGGGGACTCACTCGCCAACGCTCGGCTTCCCTATCGCACTCGCTGATCTCATTGCGTCTGCAGGACCGTACCCACTGGGCACATCGCTTGAGGTGCTCATTCGCGAGGAGCGAGTCGCAGCAGTGGTCACTGGCGTACCATTTGTTCCTAAGGGAGTGATCGGAACCGAAAGATCATAGGAGGTACACGATGAGTTCACCGGTCGAGCTTCGCTACTCAAAGGAGCATGAGTGGGTACGTGTGCAGGGAGACGTTGCTGTGATTGGCATCACCGCGCATGCTGCGAATGAATTGGGCGACGTCGTTTTTGTCGACCTTCCCCGAGTGGGAGCCACGATCAAGCAGTTTGCGGTCTTCGGCGCAGTTGAGTCGGTGAAGGCTGTGAGCGACCTCTTCAGCCCTATCTCCGGCAGCGTAATTGCGCGAAATGAAGCGCTTTCTACTGCGCCGGAGTCGATCAACGCCGATCCATACGGCTCAGGCTGGCTCCTAGAGATACGGTTAGGAGATCCCACAGAGCTCGACTTGCTCCTCGACGCGACGGGATACGACAAGCTCACCGCATGACTCGTCGAACGATCGGACCGCTCTCTTTGGCGTTTCTGATCGCGGTCTCCAGTGCGGCCTGTTCAATCGTGGGTGGTTCAGCGCTTCGTGTCGCGCTGACTGCTGAACCAGCCAACCTCAGTGCCGCCTACCAAGACGAAGCATCAGCGTTCGTAGGCGCGCTGGTGCATGCGGGGCTCTATCGGCCGGACGCCAGGCTTCTTCCGCAACCAGTTCTCGCTGAGGGGGCGCCGCTCTCATCAGCTGGAGGAACGACGTTTCAGGTCACCTTAAGACCTGGATTGACCTTCCATGACGGGTCGCCGGTGAGCGCGGAAGATGTTCTCTTTACCTATGAACTTGCGAAGAGTGGCGAGTGTCCGCTTGCACCTGACATTTGTGATGTGGTGAGGACGCACCTTGAATCGGTAGAATCAGACATCTCCAACGTCGTCCGGTTTCGCCTGATCTCAAGCTGGGCGCCATGGCGTACCCGTGGCTTGACGATTCCGATCCTCCCACGGCTGGCGGTTGAGGAGTCGCTCGCGCGTTTCCAGGATGGGATCAGCGGGGTGGACCGTACGCTCGTCACAACGGTACGCGAGAACATCGTCGCGCAACTTGAGGCAACCGCTTGCGAAACAACAGGCGATGGGAATTGTCAGTACGCGGCATTTGCTGGAGAACTGGAGCGCGTGCTCAACGCGTCCGGTGTTCAAATTCCAGATGTACGCATATTCCCTGTGGTAAGCAACGGCAGTCAGATCCTTACCTCGCAAAGTGATGAAATTTACGCTCGTGATCTCTACGCGCGACTGATCACTCTGGAGGCGTACCTACTTGCACCTGCGGAGAGTCAGCTGGCGGTTGCATATCCGCTTCTGGACATCCAGCTCGCGCCGATTGGCGCCGGTCCATTTCAATTGAAGGAACGACTACCGGGGACTTCAGTGCTTCTCGATGCGTTTCGCGCGTTCGCCCTCGGCACGCCAAAGGTTCGCCAGATCAGGATCAACCGATTTTCAAGCGAGTCGGCCGCAGTTGCCGCGTTCCAGTCATCTCAGGTTGACTGGGTTCCGTACCTGAGCGGCACGAGCCTTTCGGGCGTGAGTGTTCCTGACGGTGGCGAGCTCTTGGAGCGCCCATCATCGCGTGGCTACACATATCTCGCCTTCAATCTGCGGCCGGGGAGACCATTCGCTGACAACTTGGTTCGGAACGCACTCAGCACGTGTGTTGATCTAGTGGGTGTTGCGCAGAGTGCGACAAGTGGAACTGGGTTGTCAGTCAGTAGCACCGTAACACCTGGATCGTGGGCGATGCCCGATGCGAATACCGCCGAGGCAACGTTTGATCCAAGCGGAGCGCGAAGTGCCCTTCTTGCAGATGGGTGGCAAGAGGAGAGTGATGGTGTCTTCGCCAAGCTCGGCACACGACTTGAAGGAGAGATCCTCGTTCGTGAGGGGCTGAGCGCACGCCTGAGCGCTGCGCAATCTATTGCGGATCAGGCGTCGGCATGCGGGTTCTCCATTACCGTCTCCGTGCAGCCGTATCGAAGCGGAATCCTGCCAAGACTCCAGTATCCAGTTGATTTCGACGCCTACATCGGCGGCTGGCAGTGGAGTCTTGACCCTGATGACACCGACCTGTTTGGGTCTGAGGCTTGCCCCACGGAAGATGCGCCCGTGGGGAAGAACTTCGTCTGTTGGCAGAGCGAACGCGCGGACAGCCTCCTTCGCCAGGCGGTGACCGGTTCCAGTGAAGAAGTGCGCGCGCCGATCTATGCAGAGTTTCAGGCACTACGTCGCAGCGAGCGTCCCTACCTGTTGCTCTGGGCAGATGCTGGGTATACACTTCTTGACACAATGTTTACGTGGCCAACGCGAGAGACCGATGCCGCAAGCATGCTCTATGCCTGGTCGATTGAAACGTGGAGTGAGGAGTAAGGGGCGCTGATGAGTGACGCACGTCGATTGAGTATACCGCCAGAACTACTGATTGATGCTGACGCGGTCCACGCCGTCTGCCGAGCGTTCATTGTTGACGAGTTCAAGAAGATCGGCGTTCGGAACGCGATCTTAGGTCTCTCCGGAGGAATCGATTCAGCCCTTGTTGCATTCCTGACGGCAGACGCCATTGGCGCCGATCGACTTCGCACATACATTCTTCCGTACCGCACCTCTGCCGCAAGCTCTCGCGAGGATGCCCTCGCCGTGGCGCACGCGATCGGGTGCAGCGTTCTAGAGGTGCCGATCAGCGCTGGCGTGGACGCCGTAGAGTCTGCGCTGCCAGCAGGTACGCCGATTACGCCGATTCAGCGTGGCAACATAGCCGCTCGCATGCGCATGATCACGCTCTATCACGAGTCTGCTCGTCATGATGGCATCGTGATGGGGACTGGGAACAAATCTGAGGCGATGATCGGCTACACCACGCTCCACGGTGATGCCGCGTGTGCCATAAATCCAATCGGCGATCTCTACAAGAGCCAGGTCCGTGCTCTCGCCGCTCATCTCGGAGTTCCCGATGCAATCCTGACCAAAGCGCCCAGCGCGGACCTCTGGCCTGGCCAGACCGACGAAGAGGAGGGTGGTTTTGACTTTCCTACGCTCGATCGAATCCTCTTCCGCTTGGTTGACCGAGGGTTGAGCGCTGACGCGGTCGTTGCAGATGGTTTTGAGCCGGCGCTGGTTGCGCGAATTCAGAAGATGATCGCCGCATCGAAGTTCAAGCGGGAGATGCCCCCCTTCCCGAGGATCATCACGTAGTTTGTTGAGCCGGTCGTCAAACGATGAGTGACGGCCGAGGCGGTGGCGCAATTTTAGGAGCACTCCATATCGTATCCACGCCAATCGGAAATCTTGCCGATCTTTCGCCCCGGGCTGTGGCCGTGTTGCGCGAGGTACGCTTAATCCTCGCGGAGGATTCGCGCGTTGCACGGGTGTTGCTTTCATCTATCGAAGTGAAGACAGAGACCACATCGCTCCCTGGCTTTGATGAATCGGATCGAATCGCGCCAATCATCGCCCGACTCCTGGCGGGGGAGGCAGTAGCGCTCATCAGTGATGCTGGTACTCCGTTGATCAGTGATCCTGGGCAGCAGCTTGTGCGGGCGGCGATCGCCGCAGGAATCCGCATCGTTCCGATCCCTGGCGCATCCGCGCTCCTCGCTGCCGTGGTCGCATCTGGCGTTGCTGGCGCACGTTGGAACTTCGAAGGCTTCCTCCCTCGTAGCGGATCGGATCGGCGACGTGCCATTGGCGCGCTCGCAGCGGATCTTCGCGCGAGCGTGATTTATGAAGCGGGGAACCGCGTCGCTGAAACCCTGCGAGATTTGGTGGAGGCGGCAGGTCCAGATCGTCCCGCGGCACTCTGTCGGGAGCTTACGAAGATGCATGAAGAGATCCGACGCGGCTCTCTCGCAGAGCTCGCAGCGCTCGTTAAGTCTGGAGCGGTTGATGGTCGCGGTGAGTTCGTGATCGTGCTTGGTGAGTCAATCGCGGATGTCATCGAATCCGACGTTGACGGCGCGTATCCTTCTGCGCTTGCTGCTGTTGAGCAGCGCATCGCGGAAGGTTCTTCTCGCAGTGACGCGGTTCGAGCGATCGCGGCAGCGTGGAAGCTCGACAGGCGCAGACTCTGGTCGCTGGCGCACCGCGACGCGGCCGAGGGGGAGTAACCGCTCGGCCGCGCCAGCGCTACGCGCGAACCGGAGCGATCTCCTCGCCGTACTCCGCCTCACTCAGATCAGTCGGTTCGCCACCCTGCGCGACGGGCTCCGCACTTTGGGGTTTCGGGCCAAGGAATTCGAGACGGTTGACGATGACCTCCGTCATCCAGCGCCGTGCCCCTTCACTCTCCCACTCGTGCGTCTTCAGTCGCCCATCGATCGCAACGAGTGACCCGGCCTGTAGGTGGGTGGCCGCGATCTCCGCGAGCTTCTCCCAGAAGACAAGGCGGTGGAACTCTGTCCGCTCTTCGCCGCCTCGGTAGTCGTGGCTGGCGAGGCTCCCTACCGCAACCTTGCTCCCCGAAGGTAGAGACTTGATCTCTACCGGCTTGGTCATCCTCCCTGCCAACATCACCTTGTTCATCGTGGCTCCTCTCTCGAGGCGGGCCCCAGGGGTCTCACCCTGCGCCTTTACCCGCTCCGTACACGAAGCATCCCCTTGCGCGCATACGGCGGACGTATCGTGTGCGACACTCGGTCGCGATGCGGTACTACCTGACGACGGCCATCGCCTACGCAAACAACAAGCCTGGCCTGCACACGCTCTATGAGGTGATTGGGGCGGATGTCATCGCGCGCTGGCGAAGGATGGGCGGCGACGAGGTGCGCTTCCTCACCGGCACCGACGAGTACTCCGTGAACATCGCCGCCCGCGCAGAAGAGGAGGGGCTCTCGCCGAAGGCCTTCGTTGATCGCAACGTTGCCCTCTTCAAGGAGAGCGAGGCACTTCTACTGATCACTCCAGATCGCTTTATCCGCACCACCGATGCGGATCACACCCTCGCGGCGCAGGAGATGGTGCGCCGATCATTTGCTGCCGGGGACATCTACCTTGGAACGTATGAGGGGTGGTACTGCCCAAACGAAGGGTTTCGTGCAACGGGCGATGTGGTCAGCGAGGGGAGAGCGACGGTCTGCCCTAATCATCCAGGTGTTCCACTTCAGTGGTTGAAAGAGCGAAACTGGTTCTTCCGACTCAGCGCGTACCAGGAGCGACTTGAGGCGTGGCTCACCCAGGAACCTTCGCCCGTACAACCTGAGTATCGGCGCAACGAGATGCTCGGGTTCGTTCGCCAAGGACTTGAAGATTTCTCAATTAGCCGTGAAGGCGGAAGCTGGGGCATCCCTTTCCCGATTCATGAAGACGGGAGTAGTGCGCTCAGCGCTGACGGGAGCGGTGACCCTGCCGCGGGGACAATCTATGTTTGGTACGACGCGCTGATCAACTACCTCACGGGTGCCGGGTTCCCTGCAGAACCGAGCGGTGCACCATGGTGGCCCGCGGATCTGCACATCATCGGGAAGGACATCAATCGATTCCACTCAGTCTTCTGGCCGGCGATGTTGTGGAGCGCTGGACTCCCTGCACCGAAGAAGATCTGGGTGCACGGATGGCTTCTTTCCAGCGGCGAAAGGATGAGCAAGAGTCGCGGAAACTTCCTTGATCCCGATAGTGCCGTTGCTGCGCTTGGTGCGGATGGTGCTCGCTTTGTCGCCTTGCGTGAGGTTCCGTTTGATCGCGATGGAGATGTAAGTTGGGACTCCATCATCCGCCGCTACAACGCAGAGCTTGCAAATGATTTTGGGAACCTTGTGAACCGTGCGTCAACGCTGGCGAATCGTGTGTTCGGGGGGGATGCGCCTGCGCCGCGTACCGCGGGAGACTCGTCGCTCGCCGCTGAGTGGGAGTCTGCGCGCCATAAGTGCGAGGAGGCGATGAACGTCCTCGCTCTTCACGAATGGATCGGTGCGCTCTGGGAGTTCGTTGGAACTGCAAACCGATTTGTTGACGGAGAGAAGCCGTGGGAGTTGGTGAAGGCGGCGAAGGCGGGCGATGCGGAGGCGCGAGCACGACTCGCTGATGTGCTCGGTGATCTCCTTGAAGCGTGCCGACTCGTCGCGCTTTATGCGGCTCCGGTGATTCCGACGGTATCTGAGAAGATCTGGAGCCTGCTCGGCTATCAGTGGCCGTATGACGCTTCTGGTCACGGTTCTACCCCGCGAAGTGATCTTGCAAGGTGGGGGAGTGCAACCCGTAGCGGTCCGCTCGGAGAGCCAACACCACTCTTCCCTCGACTTGACGCTGATGAGCCCACGTCTCCCGCTGACTGACGCGCACGGCCACCTTCAGGCTGAGCGCTTCGACGCCGATCGCGAAGAGGTGATCGCGAGACTTATTGCTGCTGGAGCGACGCGTCTCCTCGTCCCATCGTGGAGTACCGTAAGTTCGCGCGGCGCACAAGAGATCGTGCATGCAAACCCGTGGATGGATGCGGCGATCGGCATCCATCCACACCACGCGGCGGACGAGGCGCACCTGCGGGCCGCACTACTAGAGGGTGCCCATGCGCCAGAGGTCGTTGCAATCGGTGAAACGGGCATTGACACCAAGCGGAACTTCGCGCCGATTGCCGACCAGGTGGCGAACCTTGAGGCGCATATCGAGGTTGCTGTATTGCTTGGCAAGCCGCTGATCCTCCACTGCCGATCTGCGGGTGACGCTGATGACGCGCAGCGGCTGTTGATCAAGACGCTGAAGGGGTCGGCGATCACGGGCGCACAAGGCCGCGCGGCTTTCAACGACCGCCCTCCGTTCATCTTGCATAGCGCCTCAGGGAGCGCCGAGTACATCAACGAAGGGCTCGCGCTCGGCGGTGTGGTCTCACTCTCGGGACTCGTCTTTCGCCCGGAAGAGCGCGCCACCGAAGGTTGGGTTCGCAGCATCCCGCTCGACCGACTCTTGACGGAGACGGACGCGCCCTGGCTTGCGATGCCCGGTGCCCCAGACCCGAGCCGTAACGAGCCAGCGAACGTTGCTCTGACCCTCGCGTGGATCGCGGAGCGGCGTGACGAGCCGATAGAGCTCCTCGCCGCGGCGATCAGTGCGAACTACGACCGAACATTCCCGCGCAGTCGGCCTCGGCCTGACCTGACTCCACGCTCAGCCTGAGCATGCTGTTGGCACTCTCTAGGCGAGAGTGCTAACATCCCCTCAAGCGCACGGTTCGTGCGCGCTGTGAGTATCCGCAGCTGGCGAAGTGCCCGCTGCCCAGCAGGAGGTTAACCATGGCGAAGAAGGCATCACTCCGACCCCTCGGCGACCGCGTGGTCGTCAAGCCGGTCCCGCGCGACGAGAAGACTGCGAGCGGGATCATCCTTCCTGACACGGCACAAGAGAAGCCGCAAGAGGGCGAAGTCGTCTCCGTTGGCCCAGGCCGCATCCTTGATGACGGGAAGCGCGAGCCAATCGACGTGAAGGTGGGGGATCGCGTCCTCCACGCGAAGTACGCTGGCACCGAGTTCAAACTCGACGGCGCGGAGTACCTCATCGTCGGCGCGAAGGACATCCTCGCGATCGTCGAGTAGCGCGATAGTCGAACACGGTTAAACAATCGAATGAAGTAGAGAGAGAAAGTAGAGGGACAAAATGGCAAAGCAGGTTGTCTTCGACGAAGCGGCACGACGCGCGCTCAAGCGCGGCATTGATAAGCTCGCTGACACGGTAAAGGTGACGATCGGCCCTAAGGGTCGTAACGTGGTCCTCGACAAGAAGTTCGGCGCACCAACAATCACCAATGACGGTGTGACGATTGCACGTGACATCGAGCTGGATGATCACTTTGAGAATATGGGTGCGCAGCTTCTTAAGGAGGTTGCGACCAAGACCGACGACGTTGCTGGTGATGGCACCACAACCGCCGTGGTTCTTGGTCAGGCGCTCGTAACCGAGGGTCTTCGCAACGTTGCCGCTGGTGCAAATCCAATGGTGATCAAGCGTGGACTCGACAAGGCGGTCGCCGCCGTTGTCGGCGAGATCAAGGCGCACTCACGCAAAGTAGACACGCGCGAACAGATTGCGGCTGTTGCCTCAATCTCCGCTGCAGACCCGAGCGTCGGCGAGCTGATCGCTGAAGTGATGGGGAAGGTTGGCAAGGATGGTGTGATCACCGTCGAGGAAGGCCAGTCGCTCGGCCTTGACAAGGAGTACACGGAGGGGATGCAGTTTGATCGTGGCTATATCTCTGCCTACTTCGTCACGAATGCAGATCGAATGGAGGCGCAGCTGGATAATCCGGCGATCCTCATCACCGACAAGAAGATCTCTGCAGTGCAAGATGCACTCCCTGCACTCGAGAAGGCCGTCGGCACGGGTCGACCACTCCTGATCGTTGCGGAAGATGTTGACGGGGAGGCGCTCGCCACCCTCGTGGTCAACAAGATTCGTGGCACCGTGCAGGTGCTTGCGGTGAAGGCACCAGGCTTCGGCGACCGACGCAAGGAGATGCTCCGCGATATTGCGGTGCTCACCGGCGGCACGGTGATCTCCGAGGAGGTCGGCCGCAAATTGGACAGCGTCACTGCCGAGGATCTCGGCTCCGCACGTCGCGTGGTTTCGTCCAAGGACAACACCACCATCGTGGATGGTTCCGGGAAGCCGGCCGAGATCAAGGCGCGCATGGCACAGATCAAGGCACAGGTCGAGGAGACCACATCGGACTATGACAAGGAGAAGCTCCAGGAGCGTCTCGCGAAGCTCTCCGGTGGCGTCGCCGTGATCAAGGTAGGCGCCGCAACTGAGGTTGAGCTCAAGGAGAAGAAGCACCGCATTGAGGATGCTCTTTCGACGACCCGCGCGGCGGTTGAAGAGGGGATCGTCGCTGGTGGTGGTACCACACTCCTTCAGGCACGCTCCTCTCTGGACAATTTGAAGCTTGAGGGCGACGAACAAGTTGGCGTCGACATTGTCCGACGCGCACTTGAAGCGCCAGCCCGGCAGATTGCTGAGAACGCGGGCGCCCGAGGCGACGTGGTGATCGAGGCGATCTTGAAGGCGAAGCGCGGCACCGGCTTTGATGCAGCCACTGACACCATGGTCGACATGTTCGAAAAGGGGATCGTGGACGCTGCGAAGGTGACGCGTTCAGCCTTGCAGAACGCAGCGTCGGTGGCCGCGATGGTGCTCACCACCGAAGCGGTCGTGAGCGACATCCCAGAGAAGAAGGAAGCGGCGGCCCCTGGCGGCCATAGTCACGGCGGGGAGATGGACTTCTAGTAGCAATCACAGACGCAGGTGTGCGAGGGCTCCCAGCAGGGCTGGGAGCCCTCGCGCCTTTTCGGTTACAGAACATGGGAGTGCGTGATCCATGGGGTACGGGCGGTAGAATCTCTTCGTGAACCTCCCCACCGATCCAACCGCCGACGCGCCGCGAGACTCCGTCCCTGCGCGGCAGAAGGGGACGGAACGGTCCGATGAGGCTGCCGTCGAGGAGCGCATCCTTGGTCCACTCAATGAGGTCCAACGGCGGGCGGTAACGACCACCAGCGGCCCACTCCTCGTTCTCGCGGGCGCAGGCTCGGGGAAGACACGAGTCATCACCCACCGCATCGCCTGGCTCATTGAACACGAGGGGGTCGCCCCGTGGCGCATCTTGGCGGTGACCTTCACCAACAAGGCAGCGACCGAGATGCGTGCGCGACTTGAGGAGATGATCGGCGAACGCTCGCGCGAAGTCGCGATGGGCACATTCCATAGCCTGTGCGTGCGCATGCTCCGTCGCGATGGCGAAGCGATCGGACTACCGCGGGAGTTTGTGATCTACGACGCGGACGATCAGGCACGCGTCATCAAAGGGTTTCTGAAGGAGGATGACCTCCCCGCAACAGGCTCCACGAAGCCAGGTCTGATCTTGGGCGCGATCAGCCGTGCGAAGAATGACGGCCTCACCCTTGATCAGATGGAGGATCGAGCCGTCACGCACCACGAACGGCTTATTGCAGGGATCGCGCGACGATACGCAGCAGAGCTCACGCGACTTGAAGCACTTGACTTTGATGATCTCTTGATCCAAGGACTTCGTCTACTGACGGAGGCCCCAGTAGTCGCTGAGCGTTATCGAACAAAATGGCAATACTTGCACGTAGATGAGTATCAGGACACAAACCGCATCCAATACGCATGGATTCGGGAACTCGCCGCACAGCATGGCAATCTTTGCGTGGTGGGCGATGATGACCAATCAATCTATTCATGGCGCGGTGCGGATATTCGAAACATCTTGGACTTTGAGCGCGACTGGCCGAAGGCAGAGGTGATCGCCCTTGAGCAGAACTATCGCTCGACGCAGTCGATTCTTGATGCGGCACACGGTGTTGTATCGAACAATCGTGGCCGTAAGGCGAAGAGACTCTGGACTGCTCAGTCTGGCGGTCTCCCTATCCCTGTGTACGGTGCCTTTGATGCTGAAGACGAAGCGGCGTGGATCGTGCGACGTCTTGAAGAGCACGTAGCGCCGCGGTTGGGGAGGAGCCGCAACGAAAAGGCAGCCGAAGAGTCATACGGCGATATGGCGATCCTCTACCGGACAAACGCACAGTCTCGCGCGATTGAAGAGGCTCTCCTTCGAGCCTCAATTCCCTACCAACTCATTGGCGGAACTCGCTTCTATCAGCGCCGCGAAGTCAAAGATGCACTTGCATGGTTGCGCGTGCTGCGGAGTGACACCGATCGAATCTCATTTGAGCGTATCCTGAACGTTCCTCCGCGTGGGATCGGCGAGAAGACGCTCACCCTCTTGCGAGAGGCGGCTGCACCGCGCAGTGACGCACCCGATGGGGTTCCTTTCGGGAGACTGGTCGCCGCCGCTGGGCGTGGTGAATTGGTCAGGATAGCGCCGAAGGCGCGCAAGGCGCTGGCTGATGTCGACAGCATGATTTCGCGACTGCGTGACCGCCTCGCGCTCACTGAACTCCCTGAGCTCCTTGATGCGGTCTATAGCGAAACTGGGTTACGTGCCCACTTCGCAAATGAAGGTATTGACGGGGAGGAGCGCTGGGCGAACCTGCTCGAGTTGCGTGGCATCGCTGGTCGCTTTCTCGAACTAGAGCCGCTCGATGCGCTGGATCGATTCATTGAGGAGACGGCACTGGTAGCAGATCAGGACTCCATTGAAGATGACAGTGAACGCGTGACGTTGATCACGATGCATGCGGCGAAGGGACTCGAATGGCCCTCCGTGTTCATCACTGGTCTCACGGAGGGTCTCTTTCCGCACAGCCGTGCGCTCATGGATGAGGAGCAGATGGAAGAGGAGCGGAGGCTCTGCTATGTCGGCATCACGCGAGCGAAACGACGTCTCACGCTGACCTATGCGATTCGTCGCGGATGGGGCGACGGCGAAGGTGTGCCCTCGCGCTTCCTCGCAGAGATCCCAGATGAGTTGCTTGAGGTGGCTAATGATGAGGATCCACGCACGGACGGCCACACGAGGTTCGGCCGCGGGGTGGCAGGCTATCGATCGGCGCGCAGCGGCTTTGCGGGTGGCGGAGCGTGGCGCGAGGGGAGCGGACGTCCGGGTGCGCCCGATGGTCCGTTCAACCCCGGGCGCGACCTTGAGGCGAAGCGCCGTGCGTACGCAGCTGGCGCTCGATCGGGCTCGCTGCGAGCGCCCGACCACGATGATGGTGTGGATGCACCATTCGCTGATCCAGACCACGATCAACCGCCGCCCACACGGCCAATCGGTCGAATCCCACCTTGGGCCTCTGGGCGCCTCGTGACAGGGGGAGAACGTCAGCCCTCCGGGATAACCTCGCCTCACGAGCAGTCAACGGTGCCAGAGCGCACCACAAAGATGGCGCGCGTTCGCATCCCGGGGGAGCGATACTTCCGCGATGGTGATCGGGTACAGCACGCGCACTTTGGCACGGGAGTTGTCGTGACATCGAAGCTGACGCGCAGCGATGAAGAGGTGACGATTGCGTTCGTCGGCGTAGGGGTAAAGACGCTCGCAGCGAGCCTCGCCAACTTGGAGATCGTCTGATGTCGAGCGTCCCGAGCGCAATCGCACGAAGACACGCAGCCCTCGTCGAACTGATCAACGCCGCGGATCGGGATTACTACGTGACCGATGCGCCACGCCTTTCCGATGCGGAATACGATGCGCTGCGTCGTGAGCTTGAAACGATTGAGGAGGAACATCCTACTCTCTCCAGTGAAGCGTCTCCAACACAGCGTGTTGGACCCCGTGAACTCGGTGGCGCTCTCGGTGAAGTGCAACACGAGCGTCCAATGCTCAGTCTCGCAAACGCATTCTCTCTGGAAGAGGTTGCAGCGTTCGTCCTCAGTGCCACAAAAGGATTGGGTGGCCGAGAACCTGAACTTGTTGCGGAGCTCAAGATTGATGGACTTGCGATCAGCCTGCGCTATGAGCGGGGGATCCTCGTGCGCGCGGCAACACGGGGTGACGGGACCAACGGCGAAGACGTCACCGAAAACGTACGGACCATTCGGGTGATCCCCCAAGTCTTGCGCGAACCGATCACAGCCGAGGTGCGTGGAGAGGTGTACATGCCAAAGGCCGCGTTTGCCGCACTGAATGCAGCGAGAGAGGAGGAAGGGCTCCAGCTCTACGCAAACCCACGCAACTCTGCCGCAGGATCTCTTCGGCAGAAGGACCCTCGAATCACAGCGGAGCGGAACCTCTCCTTCTTTGCCTACCAACTGTTCACGGAGGCACAGCCAGCGACGCAGAGCGCGACGCTCCAGCGACTCCATGCGCTTGGCTTCTCGATTGAGGTTCACGCACGCGCTGGCCTCAACGCCACTGGTGCAGCCGAGTTTCTTGCCGAGTGGGAGGAGAAGCGGCACGCGCTTCCTTATGAAACCGACGGGGCGGTGCTGAAGGTTGATGCTGAGAGCGATCAAGCGACTCTCGGGTCAATCTCCCGTTCTCCCAAATGGGCAATCGCATACAAGTTTCCGCCTGAGCAGGTCACGACAACGCTGCTCAACATCGTCGTTGACGTGGGTCGTACTGGCTACCTCACACCGGTTGCGGAGATGGAACCTGTACTCCTCTCAGGCTCCACGGTGAGACGAGCGACGCTCCACAACATCGATGAGATTCGGCGCAAAGATGTGCGGATCGGCGATGTCGTAATCCTGCAGAAGGCGGGCGATGTGATCCCAGAGGTTGTGCGATCCCTCCCAGCGCGACGACGCGGCGCGCTCCCGGAATTCGAGATGCCCACCAGATGCCCATCGTGCAAGAGCGAGGTGCTGCGGGATGAGGTTCGCCATCGCTGCCCAAATCCATGGTGTGAGGCGCAACTCTTTGAAGGGCTCCGTCACGCCATCGGGCGCGGTGCACTTGACATCGAGGGCCTTGGCGAAAAGCTGCTTGCGCAGCTCGTCGACCGAGGGCGGGTGCGTCGACTCGCGGATCTATTCACCCTAACGGCGAGCGACCTTGACGGACTGGAGCGTATGGGGAGCGCTGCGGCGAAGGAGAAGAAGGGCGGCGCGAAACGTATTGACAACGTGCTGCGCGAACTGAGTCGGCGGAAAGAGCAAGAGCTCTGGCGTGTGCTCGTTGCACTTGGGATCCGCCATGTAGGCGAGACAACGGCCCGAGATCTCACTGTCGAGCTCTCGCGCCGAGTTCCCCCTGGCCCGGACTGGAGCGCGCGCGTCGCCGCAGAGCTGCGTCGCTTGAAACGGGGGGACCTGACGAGCGTAAATGGCGTGGGGGCGGTCGTGGGCGAGAGCATTGAGCGCTATTTCGACAGTGATATCACGGGAGGCGGACTTCACGAACTTCTGTCCGCGGGGGTGACCTTCAAGCCGAGCACGATCCCTGTCGCAGTTGGCAGGGCGGGCCCATTGAGTGGAGAGGTCGTCGTCGTGACTGGGACGTTTGCGAATTCGGGCCTGAGTCGGCGGGAGGCGCACGATCGAATCCGCGCGGCAGGTGGAACCGTTGCTGAGGCCGTGAGCTCCAAGACGACCCTCCTCGTTGCAGGGGAGAAGGGTGGGAGCAAGCGCGCCGATGCAGAGAGGCTCGGCATACGAATCGTGGACGAGACGGGGTTCTTTCGGATCCTCGAGGAGTCTGCTTCGGGCGGGTAGGATGCTCGCATGAGCAAACTCACCCGAGCCGAAGTGGAGAAGGTAGCCGCACTCGCTCGCCTGGGCCTTACGAACGAAGAGATTGAGGCGTTGCAGGTCGACCTAAACCTGATCCTCGAGCAGTGGTCTCGACTCGCCGAGGTGGATACTTCAAGCGTTCCCGCGAGCGCACAGACGATCGTTCAAGCGATGCCACTCCGTGAAGACACGCCGCAACCTTCGCTCTCTGCCGACGAGGCCCTGCAAAACGCACCCGCTCGTAACGGTGCCTATGTGAAGGTCCAGGCGATCCTGAGTGAGGAGGCCGACGGATGAGTGCAGAGTTTCGCCGGGCAAGCGCCGCTCAACTTCGCGCCGGGTATGGGAGCGGTACGTTCACGTCGCTCGAGGTGGTCGACGAGCTCCTCGGCGCGATCGCACAGGAAGATGGCGCACTCGGTGCGTGGCTGCATCTACGAACGGATGAGGTCCGTGGGGAGGCGCAACGCGCCGATGATGCGTATGCGGCGGCCCGAGCTAACGGACCAGAGGCGGTTCATGCACTCGCACCTCTCCTTGGCGTCCCCGTTGCGCTCAAGGATCTCGTCAACATGCGAGGCACTCCAACGACCGCTGGCTCCAAGATGCTTGAGGGCTATGTGAGTCCATACGACGCCACGATCACGTCCAAGCTCAAGGCTGCGGGCGCGCTCATTCTCGGGAAGACGAACATGGATGAGTTTGCGATGGGCTCGTCAACCGAGTTCAGTGCGTACCGACGCACGGTCAATCCGTGGGATCGTGAACGCGTCCCAGGTGGCTCGTCAGGCGGATCGGCTTCGGCAGTTGCGGCGTTCCATGCACCACTCAGCATCGGCAGTGACACGGGTGGGTCAATCCGCCAACCCGCGAGCCTAACCGGGATCACAGGGATGAAGCCAACCTACGGCCGCGTCTCACGCTATGGCATCGTCGCCTTCGCATCCTCCCTCGATCAGATCGGACCATTCGCGCGCAGCGCTCAGGACGCCGCGTTGCTGCTTCACGCGATTGCTGGATCTGACCCTCGGGATGCGACGAGCTCCACAACCCCTGTTGATGCAGCGCTGCTAACGCTCCCTCATGGAGACCAGGCGGTGAGTGCGATCAAGGGGAAGCGCCTTGCCCTCCCGAAGGAGTACTTCGTCGCAGGGATGGAGTCGGGAGTGGAGGCGGCGGTTCGCGCCGCGGTTGCTTCACTGCAGTCGGCTGGCGCTGTCATTGATGAGGTGAGTCTGCCAACCACAGAGCATGCTCTTGCCACGTACTACATCGTGGCGCCGGCCGAGGCGTCTGCGAATCTTGCGCGCTACGACGGAATCAGGTTCGGCGCGTCGAAGCATGGCGGAGGCGATCTGCTTGGTGGCTACCTATCGACGCGTGGACGCGGCTTTGGACCCGAGGTACGCCGACGCATCATGCTCGGTACCTATGCGCTCTCGGCAGGCTTTTATGACGCGTACTACCTCAAGGCACAGAAGGTGCGCACGCTCATTGCCCGTGACTTTGATCGCATCTGGTCGGCAGGGTATGACGCGATCGTCGCGCCAGCGAGCCCGTCAGTCGCGTGGAAGTTTGGCGCAAAGTTGAGTGATCCTGTCGCCATGTATCTCGCCGATGCCTGCACGATCCCTACGAACATGGCGGGGCTCCCAGGGCTCAGTACGCCGTGCGGGCTCTCCGACGGTCTCCCAGTCGGCCTGCAACTGATCGGCGCCCCCTGGAGTGAGGCTGGTCTCCTCTCAATCGCCGCTGGCTATGAGGCGCTCACGGTTGATGCGCCATGGCGAGCAGTTGAGCCGACAGATCTCGCAGCGCTCGGAGGTGCCGCATGAGCAGCTTCGCCGAGCGCACGCTCGCCGATCGCGTGCATGCGGTGCCCCCGTCAGGCATCCGTCGATTCTTCGATATCGCGGCGCAGATGGAGGACATCATCAGCCTTGGCGTCGGTGAGCCGGACTTTGATACGCCGAGCCACATCACGGAAGCGGCGATCAGTAGCCTTCGTGCGGGACGGACGCACTACACGTCAAACTACGGGACACCGGAGCTGCGCGCGGCAATCTCAGACAAGATCTTCGAGCGATCAGGTGTGCGATATGACCCCGCATCGGAGATCATCGTGACGATTGGTGCATCCGAAGCGGTTGACCTTGCCATTCGCGGCACGATCAATCCTGGGGATCGCATCATCCTGCCAGAGCCTTCGTACGTTGCGTATCTCCCTTCGGTGATCTTTGCGGGTGGGGAGGTTCGTTCAGTTCCCACACGCGCGGACGATGGCTGGCGGTTGGATTCAAGCGCGGTGGATGCTGCAGCGAGCGGCGCAAAGGCGCTCTTCCTTGGGTACCCGGCGAATCCAACGGGTGCGACCCTTGATGAGGCAACACGTGTCGAACTGTCGCAGATCGCAGTGAAGCACGACCTCTTGGTGATCAGCGACGAGATCTATGACCGGCTCGTCTATGAGGGGCCCGCGCATCGGGCGGTCTCGGCGTATCCCGGGATGAAGGAGCGCACGATACTGATCGGCGGCTTCTCAAAGTCGTACGCAATGACGGGTTGGCGTGTTGGCTTCCTTTGTGCGCCAGCGGAGATCGTTGCTGGATTGGTTAAGATTCATCAGTACGCGATCATGAGCGCACCCACCCCATCTCAAGATGCCGCGCTTGAGGCGCTGCGCAACGGTGAGCCCGCGCTTGAAGAGATGCGCGCCGCCTACGCACGTCGCCGGAGCATCGTTCTGGATGGACTTGCCGCGCTGAAACTCCCTACGGGAGCGCCGAAGGGAGCCTTTTACGCCTTCCCAGATATCTCGGCACTCGGCATCAGTGACGAGGCGTTCGCTGAGCGTCTCCTCCAAGAGGAGCGAGTTGCTGTAGTTCCTGGGTCTGCCTTCGGGGAGAGCGGGCGCGGTCATGTCCGTATTTGCTACGCGGTATCGGAAGAGAAGCTGCGTGAAGCGCTGATTCGAATAGGGCGCTTCGTTGGGACTCTTCAGAAGGCCTCCGCATGAGCTGGGAGGCGGTGATCGGCATTGAGATCCATGTGCAGCTACGCACTGCGACCAAGATGTTCTGCCCGTGTGTGATCCCAGCAGAGGGGGACGCGCCAAACACGCGCACCTGCCCTACGTGCCTCGGGCTCCCAGGCGCCCTCCCAGTGCCGAACCGCACTGCGATTGAGAGGGTACTCGCGGTGGGTGCCGCAATCGGTGCGAAGAGCCCTACAACCACTCGTTGGGATCGGAAGAACTATTTCTACCCCGACCTCCCAAAGGGCTATCAGATCAGCCAGCTTGATCTGCCACTTGCGGAGCACGGTAGTCTCACAGTCATAACGAGTACGGGTTCCAGTTCCGTACGGATTCGACGCGCACACCTCGAGGAGGATACGGCGAGACTTCGACATGAGAAGGGGGCCGACGGGACGAGGGCGAGCCTCATTGATTACAACCGATCGGGGGCAGCGCTCCTTGAGATCGTGACTGAGCCTGACATCCGCGATGGTGAGACTGCGCGGCGCTATGCAGAAGAGTTGCGACTCCTCCTGCGGACCATTGGTGCGGCTGACGCCGAGATGGAGAACGGTCAGATGCGCGTGGAGGCAAACGTTTCGCTGCGGCGTTCAAGCGATCACCCATTCGGTACCCGCGTAGAAGTGAAGAACATGAACTCGTTCCGTTCAGTTGAGCGAGCGATCGCCTACGAGATTGCGCGCCAGGCAGAAGTGCTGGACGCGGGGGGGAAGGTCACGCAAGAGACACGTGGATGGGACGAGGGGAGCGAAACCACCTACACGATGCGCGCGAAGGAGGACTCGCACGATTATCGTTACTTCCCTGAGCCCGACCTGCCGCCACTCGACATCGATCCCGCCTGGCTCAACGCGATCACCGCGGGTCTCCCAGAGCTCCCAGGGGCTCGGCGCGCGCGCTACGTCAGCGAGCTCGGACTCACCGACTATGACGCAGGTGTACTCGTTGCCGAACCGCGTGCCGCCGCACTCTTTGAGGCGGCACGTTCCGCTCAGAGCGGACTGGACGTGAAATTGCTTGCGAATTGGGTGAGCGGTGAATACCTGCGTGTGGCGAAAGAGGGGTCTGCTGACCCAGATCCTGTCCAGTTTGCTGCGCTTGTCGCCGCGGTTGCGAGCAGGGAGATCAACGGCACTACGGCGAAGGCGCTCTTCACCGAAATGATGAAGACGCCGCTGAATGTCCGTGAGGCGATCTCCGCGCGAGGACTGGGACAGATCAGTGATGCGGGTGCACTCGAGAAGATCATCGCCGAGGTCATTGCGGCAAACCCGCAAGCGATTGCCGACTGGAAGGCGGGGAAGCAGCAAGCTGTGAGTTTCCTCGTTGGCCAAGCGATGAAGGCGAGCAAAGGCCGTGGCGATGCAGCGCTCCTTGGCGAATTGATTCGCGAAGCGCTCAGTCGTTGAGATGCTGGAAGTCGTTCGACTCATTACGGGGGGCTTTGGGGTCGCTGGCCTCATCTATCTCGCACGTCAGTTCCCACCGATGTTGGCTCAGTATCGCCTTCATCAGATGCGTGTCGGCGGTGCGAGGCGCTACAGCGAGTGGCGCGGTGCACCTGGTGCTGGCCCCGATGTTCTTGACCGCCTTGAGGGGGAGATGATCGTTTCGCGACTGAAGCGTCTCGCCGGCGTTGGCGTCGCCTCCTTTGTTGGAATTGCGCTCGCCGTCTTCCCGCCGTTCCGCTGACGCTTTTGTTAGGCGCTCGGGCCTGAAACCCTTAGTCGCTGCGCTTCGATTGCCGTGCAACGATCCTGCACGAACGAGACTCCCGCATCTGCGGCGAGTGCGGCAGCTTCCGGACTGATGATGCCGAGTTGCAGCCAGATCGCGCCCGCGCCAACTGCGATTGCGTCTCGTGTGATCGCGACGCATTCTTCTGAGCGTCGAAAGACATCAACGAGATCAATGCGTTCTCCGTTTGGAAGGGAGGCTGCTGCGGTGGCAAGGTCAGGGAAGCAGGGGAGTCCAGCAACTCCATCGGTCAGTGCCTTCGCGGAAGGGTTAACGGGGAGGACCCGCCATCCTGCTGACTTCAGGACGAGTAGGACACCGTGTGATGGGCGATCAACCTTTGGTGAGGCTCCAACGATCGCGATCGTACGGCTTTCGGCGAGGAGGGTTCGAAGCTGATGGTCGGTGGGAGGGGGCGCGCCTCTCCCCTCGGCAGCGTCGATCGCTCCCCTGATCCTCGTGCGTTCGCGCTCATCCACGAGCAAATCCTACTCGCTCGGTAGACTCCCCCCGTGAGCAAGAAGCCTGACTTCACCCATCTCCACGTCCACACCGAGTTCAGCCTGCTCGATGGCATGAGCAAGATCGACGCGCTCATGGACGAGACAAAGGCGCTCGGCATGGACTCGATTGCGATCACCGATCACGGTGTCCTCTACGGAACGGTGCAGTTTGTCCAAGCGGCGACAAATCGCGGAATCAAGCCGATCATCGGTGTGGAGACCTACGTTGCGCGTCGCGGCATGGGAGACAAGGAGGGGAAGGCAGACCAGCAGCCTTTCCACCTCGTCTTGCTCGCCACGAGTGCAACCGGCTATCGCAACCTCTGCCGACTCGTCACCGACGCACATCTTGACGGCATGTACTACAAGCCTCGCATTGACCACGACCACCTCGCGAAGTATTCGGACGGACTAATCGGACTCTCCGGCTGCCTGAACGGTGAGATCGCGCGTGCACTCGAGGTTGATGACTGGGAACACGCTCGGTCACTTGCTGGTCGCTACGGTGACATCTTCGGCAAGGGGCGATTCTATTTGGAGGTACAGGATCATGGCCTCCCCGAACAGAAACGACTGAACGAGCAACTCTTTACGCTCGCCCCTGAGGTTGGACTCCCACTCGTGTTGACGAACGACCTCCACTACGTGAAGGCGACGCAGCAAGAGGCACACGATGTGCTTTTATGCATCGGAACCGCGTCGAATCTGGAGACTCCGAATCGAATGCGCTTCAATAGCGGCGACTTTTACTTGAAGTCGCCCGCAGAAATGGCCACGCTCTTCCCTGATCGACCTGAGTTGCTCCGCAACACCCGAGTGATCAGCGATGCGGTTGATTTCAACCTCGCCCTCGGTCAAGTTCGCATGCCCGACGTTGAGGTGCCAAAGGGGGAGAGCGTTGATAGCTGGCTTCGAAAGGAGGCGGAGCGAGGGCTCGCCCGTCGCTATGGGACGGCCTCAACGGCTGCGCGCGAACGGATGGAGTACGAACTCGGGGTGATCCTGAAGATGGGATATGGCGCCTACTTCCTGATCGTTGCCGACTTCGTTCGATTTGCACGGGAGCAGGGGATCGCGACAACCTGCAGAGGGAGCGCTCCCGGCTCAATCGTCACCTATGCGCTTGGAATCACACCCGTGGACCCACTCCACTATGACCTTCCATTTGAACGCTTCCTCAACGAAGACCGCGTCACGATGCCGGACATTGACATCGACTTTGAAGATGGAAGACGAGAGGAGGTGATCCGTTACGTTGCGCAGAAGTATGGCGAAAGCCAAGTCGCCCAAATCATCACGTTCGGGACGATGGCGGCACGTGCCTCGATTCGCGATGTTGGACGTGTTCTTGGGAAGAGCTACAGCGATGTTGACCGGCTTGCGAAGGCGGTTCCAGAGAAGCTAGGGACCACGCTCGCGCAGGCCCGCAGGGACTCCGACTTCAAGGCGCTCGCGGAGAGCCAAGAGTACGCGCCTCTCGTCGAACTTGCCGAGCAACTTGAGGGGGTGGTGCGCAACGCGTCCACTCATGCGGCTGGCGTGGTGATCAGTCGCGAACCGCTCACAGAGATCATGGCGCTCCAGCGCGCCACCAACTCAGACGGGGTCATGACGCAGATCGAGATGCACGGCGTAGAGGCGCTGGGCCTCCTCAAGTTTGATTTCCTAGGCCTCGCGAACCTCACGATTCTTCGCACGGCGGTGGACCGCATCAAGGCAACCTACGGGGTTTCAATCAACCTTGACACGATTCCACTGGATGACGCAAAGACCTTCGCCCTCTTGGCCTCGGGCGAAACGAGCGGGATCTTTCAACTCGAATCTGCTGGGATGCGCCGCTACATCAAGGAGCTGCGCCCAACGAGCGTGTTCGATCTGGCCGCCATGGTTGCACTGTATCGGCCGGGACCGATGGCGAACATCCCCTCGTATATCCGTCGCAAGCACGGATCAGAGCCGGTGACATACCTGCACCCACTTCTTGAGCCATTCCTCAAGCGAACATACGGCGTGTTCGTATACCAGGAGGACATCATGGCGGCCGCATCGGCGCTCGGTGGCTTCTCCGGGCCAAAGGCTGACACCTTGGGTTATGCGGTGCGCAAGAAGAAGAAGGATGTGCTCGCTGGGCTCAAGCAGGAGTTCATTCGGAGTGCTGCAGGGCGTGGTGTGGCCCCAAGCGTGATCGAGCAGGTATTCCAGGCGTTTGAGCCGTTTACAGACTACGGATTCAACAAGGCGCACGCTACCTGTTACGGCCTCATTGCCTACCAAACTGCCTACTTGAAGGCGAATTACACGGTTGAGTACATGACGAGCGTCCTCAATGCCTTCCGCAACAAGGAAGACAAGGTCGCTACGGCAATTGCGGAGTGCCGAAGGCTGGGCATAGCCATCCTTCCGCCTGACATTGAACGATCACAGCTGGACTTTGAACCAGAGGGGGGCGCGATTCGATTCGGTCTTCTTGCGGTCAAGAATGTTGGTGCTGGGGCGGCGGAATCGATCGTGGCAGCGCGCACGCACGATGGTGAATTCAAGAGCCTGCAGGATCTGTGCGATCGTATTGACCTTCGACTTGCAAACAAGCGCGTCTTCGAGGCGCTTGCAAAGGTCGGCGCCCTGCAGAAGTTTGGCCACCCGGCCCAGATCTTGATGGCCCTCGACGAAGCCCTCTCCGCAGGGTCGAGCGCGCAACGCGAGCGCGCTGCAGGACAGGTTTCACTCTTTGACTCCGCCCCTGGCATCGCGCTCTCAATGGCTCCATCCCTCCCACACGTCGTGGAGGCACCTACTCGGGAGCGGCTCCGCTGGGAGCGAGAGCTCCTCGGCGTCTACCTCTCCGACCACCCGATGAATGCGCTCGCGCCGCTCCTCGCCCCGCATGTCAACGCCTTCGTGGGCGACTTCTCCGATGAGTCACCTACCAGTGAGGATCGAGTGACGATCGGCGCAATTGTGACCAACGTTCGAACACTTGTGACGAAGGCGGGGGCGGCAATGGGAATTCTCACCGTAGAAGATTTGACGGGGAGTATTGAGGTTGTTGCCTTCCCAAAGACCTGGGAGGCCACGCGCGATGCATGGGTCGAGGGCGAGCCTTTGCTCATTGCCGGCCGCCCTGAACTCCGTGGTGAAACATGGTCGATCATCTGCGAATCCGTTCTACCGTGGGAAGAGGCGCAAGCGCTCACGCCCGAGGGAATCGCCGCGCACTTGGCGAAGAACACAGGGGGGACGCGTCGCTTCGCACCTCGCAACAGCACTCCGGCCGGCACACTCCCCCGAGGACTTGTCCCCGAGGAGCGCGAAGGAGAGATCAGGATGCCAGGCCCGGTAGAAGCGGTCAGCGAGGCACTGGCAGATCCTGTCGAAGCGCCAGATGGGGCAGCCCTACACATTCGTTTTCAACCGGGGCAATCGGTGGAGGAGACGGTCCGCGCAATGGAGGTCGTTAAGTCTGAACTTCGTTCGCGCCCTGGGAGCACCAAGGTCGTTGTCTACGTTCCGCAGGCTGGTGGTGCTCAGCACCTACCCATGGAAATTCGCAGCGGGGTAGCGTGGGATCCGAGCTTCCCTGCTGCGATCCGCGGGCGCGTGGGCCCATCCGCCGTGCGCTTTGACATCGTGCCTGAGGGCGAGTCACTCCCCGCTGCCTGAGGCGCACTTTGGGTAAACGCGGCAGAATAGCCGCATGACCTTGAAGACATACGCCTCGGTCCTTCTTCGCCAGTCGGCACCCGCTGGCGTTGACTGGAAGAGCATGCCGCGCCTCGCCCGCGCCCTTCTCCTCGCCCGCGCCTCCGTTCTTCCGCTCACGGTCGTTGGCTCTGGACAGGGGCTTCTCTACGCATGGTGGAGGGGGAGCATCAGTGACACGAGCGCAGGGGTGAGCGGACTCCTTCTCGGGTTCGCCGCATTCATCGGCGCAAACCTTGCTCATGCAGCGAACAATTTGGCAAACGATTGGCGCGACTACCACGACGGCCTTGATCGACCAGGGTATCCACGCGCAGACTACTCACCGCATCCGATCGCATCGGGGGCGATGTCCAGTAAGACGCTGTTCCTTGTGATCGCGATCATCACTGGCCTCGCCGCCCTCCTCGGTGGCTTCGCGATGGTGATGCGCAGCGAGCCACTCCTTGGAGTCTTTGCAGTTGCTGGGCTGATCCTTTCGTGGGGGTACACCGATCCACCGCTTCGCCTGAAGCGACGCGGTCTCGGTGAGCTCTCCGTCCTCCTCGTATGGGGGCCGCTCATGGGTGGCGGCACGTACCTTGCAGCAACGGGGACGATTGATGGAACCGTGCTGCTCGCAACGCTTCCATGGGGTGCGATTGCAACCGCAGTTCTCTTCGGGAAGCACCTCGACAAGATTGAGGCAGACAGCTCGCGCGGAGTTGGCACGTTTGTGGTGCGAATCGGTGAGCGCCGCGCGCGCGCCGGAACGCTCCTCCTGCTTAGTGTCGGCTACATCAGCGTTGCGCTTTTCGGTCTCTTCGGAATCTTTCCATGGATCGTTGCGCCGCTCGCCGGGCTCGGTGCGCTCTCAGCACTTCCTGCAATGAAGATCGTTGCCGCGCCGCGTCCGAGTGCTCCGCCGGCCGGATACCCGCTCTGGCCGCTCTGGCATGTTGGCGCTGCTTTCCTTGCGGGACGCCCAGCGATGGGTGCGCTTTTCTTGGGGCTGATTCTCGGTACCCTCCTCGGCATCTAGCCGAGCGAGCAGTAGTGTCGTCTTCGGTTCTACTTCGTCTTCGCCTCGGGCCTCGCAACGCGCGCAGGGGGAGTGCTCAGCGCGGTGATCTTCGCAATCTCAACTTCGATGGCAGCGACGCGCGCGGCAGTGGTTCGCCACTCGGGCGACCCAGGCGTGAGGGACGCACGTTCAGCGCGCGCCTGCGCATGCTCTCGCATCAACGTCTCGCGATCCGCTCGTGGTCCGTTGTTCTCAGTCATTGCTTCCCCTTGTTGGTGCCGAAGGCGGGACTCGAACCCGCATGATCTCATCGACCGGCCGATTTTAAGTCGGATGCGTCTGCCATTTCGCCACTTCGGCTACATGATTGTAGCGGGGTCGTGGACTTGGTACCGAAGGTGGGAGTCGAACCCACATGACCTTGCGGTCGACCGATTTTGAGTCGGTTGCGTCTGCCATTTCGCCACTTCGGCGCTCTTGAATCCTAGCGGTGCGGCATCATTACGGCATGGGTGAGTTGAATCGGCTTCCGTCCCACGAGCCCGAAGAGCGCCTTCGTCTCCTCGGCGCGGCGCGGGCAGGCGATGCGGAAGCCTTCCGCGCCCTCTTTAGCCCCGACCTTGACCTCGCCTGGAGGATGGCGCTCCGGATCACTGGTGAGCCGACCAGCGCCGATGATGCGCTGCAGGAGGGACTGATCTCCGCCTATCGAGCGCTCGATCGGGTGGAGCCTCGCAACCTGCGCGGCTGGTTCGTTCGCATCGTTCAAAATGCGGCACGCGACGCGGGCCGCCGGGAGCGACGTCGCCCCACGGTCCACCTTCAAGTTCACGAGGATGGGGGAGGCGGAGTCGAACGAAGGGGTGCCGCTGAGCCGCTGGCTGGGAGAGTGAGTGATCCTGAGGGGGTGGCGGAGGGGCGCGAACTTGCTGCACAGCTGCGCGCGGCGCTCATGGAGATCCCGGAGGAGCGGCGAACCGCCATCCTCCTCTCTGATGTGGATGGGTATACCTATGCCGAAATTGCCGAGATCACGGGGAGCTCCCTTGGCACGGTAAAGAGTCGGATAAGCCGTGGCCGCGAGGAGCTGAGGGGCCTCCTCGCGCACCTGCGGCCGGGAACCGGAGGCGGCGAGCGCTCGTTAGGAGGTAGAGATGAGTGACGAACGCCCAGCAACTTCGCCCCATGACACATCGATGACACCTGCAGAGGCGGCGGCCCTTGCCGCCTATCGAAGCGAGGAGCCGGTTCGTAGGCGCGATCCATTCCACGGAACGGCACTCCAGCGCCTGATCGCTGAAGAGGCGAGCGCTCGTGCAGCTCGTCAGCGCGGCGGGTCGATCGCGTGGCTGGAGCGCTGGCTCCGGAGCGCTCCGCGCTCGGCACTCGCTGGCGCGGCGCTCTCACTCGCACTCCTTGTCACAGGCGTACCGCTCGCCTCCCTGCAGCCAACAGTGGAGTCAGCGGGGCGAAGCGACCCTGCCGCCGTTATGAGCGAGCTTCCTGGAGCCGAACCTCTTGAATCCCGCGCCACGGATGACGTCGTAGCCACAGAGTCCGTGGGGGCGGTATCGGAAACCCCGTGGCTTCTGGTTGCAGGCGCAGTCGGACTCGTCGTCAGCCTTCTCGCTGCTGAGAGCGTGCGCCGCCGCCGACGCGAGTAAACCTTCGGCGCACGCCGAGGTCGTGCCCCGCTGCGCTACGCTCCGTTCGTGGAACCGAAGCGACTCCTTCTCTTTGATGCGTATGGCCTGATCTACCGTGCCTTTCACGCGATCCCGCCACTGACGAACAGTCGCGGGATCCTAACCAACGCGGCGTTTGGCTTTACTAGCATCCTGCTTCGTGCGATCGCTGACGCAAAGCCAGCGCGCGCCATCGTTGCCTTTGATGCACCTGGGGCAACTCACCGCCATGAGCGCTTCCCTGCATACAAGGCGCAGCGGCCCTCCATGCCTGACGACCTCCGAACGCAGGTTCCACTTGTGCGAGACATTGTTGCCGCGCTGGGCCTTCCGCTGTTGGAGGCACCTGGATATGAGGCCGACGACGTGATTGGCACGATCGCAGAGCAGGCGCGCGCCGAAGGGTGGGAGGTGATGATCGTCTCCGGTGACCTAGACATGCTTCAGCTTGTTGGACCAAACGTCTCCCTGCTCCACACAGCAAAGGGTGGCGCCGATGCGATGGTGACCTATGACCCTGGGAAGATCATGGAACGGTACGGCTTGACTCCTGAGCAGATTGTTGATTTCAAGGCGCTGAAGGGAGATAGCTCAGACAATATTCCTGGTGTCCCCGGAGTAGGGGAGAAGACAGCGGCAAAGTTGATTGCATCCTTTGGCTCCCTCGAGGCCCTGTATCAGCGGCTCAATGAAGTGGAGCCCGTAAGAATACGGGAGCTGCTACGCCAGAATCAGGATGCTGCCTTTGCTGGGCAAGGGTTGATGACCATTGACCGTGACGTTCCACTGCAACTCCCTGGCGAGGGTGGCACCATCGGTGAATACGATCGAGACCTTGCGCTTGCACTTTTGCGTGAGCTTGAATTCCGCGCACTCATCGGACGCCTCCCGCCCCTACAAGGCGAAGATCGGGCGACCGCGGCTGAGGCGGTGGCCGCAGCGACGGCAAGTGCAGCAATCCGCGGCGTGAAGGAGCGTCCTTCAGCACTCGCTAGTGCTCCGTCACGCATGACGAGCGGTGATCTGCAACTCGGCTTCGACTTCAATGCGGTGAGCGAGGGGAATCGCGCTGCTGGCCAGCATGGAGACGCAGTGCCAGGCTCGACCCCGCCTTTGGAAGTCTCTCCTGTTCTGAGCGCGCAGATCGAGGCACTCAAACGCGGCGATTTCGCCGCGGCAGGTGCGCTCCACCCTCAGTCACCTGAAGAGGCGGTCCAGTTCTTCGGTGGGCTACGGCGTGACGGCGTGCTCGCACTTGGCGGGGAGGGGGTAGACCGACGTGGCCCATCAGGACCAATCGCCATTGCGATCGCTGATGAACAGGGTGGATTGATCACGGCTGACGACCCCGCGGTGATCCATCGACTCCTCATGCTCGTGGCCGGCGCCGGCCGTGATCTCGTCGGGCTTGCCATAAAAGAGATCTTTGGCGCGCTGCTTGCGATCGGTGCTGACCGCCCCCTCCGCCTCGTTGACGACGTGGCACTAGGGAGCTGGATTGGGAACGTGACGTTGCGCAATCCTGGGCTTGTTGAGGTCGCCGCGGCTCGCCTCGGGGCCGACATTCCTGAACGGCGTACGCCGTTGCAGACAGCTTCACTATGCTCGGTGGTTGCGCTCGCCTCGCGCCCAGGCCTTGAGCGCGAGTTGCGTGCATTAGGGAGCGCACGGCTCTATCGAGAGATTGAACTCCCTCTGACCGAAGTGTTGGCGCGCATGGAGGGAGCAGGGATCGCCGTGGATCAGCAGGCGCTTGCGCAACTTGATGATGCGTTCAGGCGTGAGATCACGCGCCTCGAGGCGGCAGCGGCGTCGTCGGTTGGTCGCGCTGTCGCGCTCGGTTCACCGAAGCAACTTGGCGAACTGCTCTTCGGCGAGCTCGGACTCTCGCGTGGCAAGAAGACGAAGACGGGGGCGTGGTCAACAGATGCGAGCGTGCTCGAAGAGATCCAGGGGGAGCATCCGTTGGTTGGTATTGCCTTGGAGTGGCGCAGCGTCTCCAAGCTCCAGAGCACCTACGTTGAGGCGCTACCGAAACTTGTGGAGGCGGACGGCAGAATTCACACCACCTTTCAACAGTCAATTGCTGCCACTGGTCGCCTAAGCAGTGTGGATCCGAACCTTCAGAACATCCCGATTCGATCCGAACTAGGGAGAAAGATTCGGCACGCGTTTGTGGCCGTGCCCGGACATCTGCTGGTCGCCGCCGATTACAGCCAGATCGAGCTGCGCATCTTGGCCCACGTGACACGAGATCCCCATCTGATTAAGGCGTTTGCAGCGGGCGAGGATATCCATCGCGCTACGGCGTCACGCGTTCTTGAGAAGCCACTCAATCAGGTCGACGACGACGAGCGAGCAATGGCGAAGATGGTCAATTTCGGAATTGCATACGGGATGGGTGACTTTGGCCTTGCGGCACGCGCTGGGATCTCTCGTGATGCGGCAAAGTCGTTTATCGCTGGATACTTTGAGCGGTACCCTGGCATCAAGCGGTACATCGAAACGATCAAAGAGGAAGCGCGCGCTCACGGGGCGGTGACGACGCAGCTCGGTCGCCGCCGGCCGATCCCAGAACTCCGTGCAGCGAATCCTGCGCTTCGCGCCGCAGGAGAGCGAGCGGCGATCAACCATCCGATCCAGGGAACTGCGGCCGACATCATCAAGGTGGCAATGATTCGGCTCAGCCCTCGCCTCCGCGAAGCTGGGCTTACGGCGAGACTCATCCTGCAAGTACACGACGAACTCCTCCTTGAGGCACCGCACAGTGAAGTGGATCTTCTCGTTCCGCTGCTCATTGAGACGATGGAGGGAGCGCTCGCCCTCGACGTTCCGCTCACGGTGGAGGCGAAGGTTGGCCCCCGCTGGGATGAGATGGAGAGGTGGACCGAGCATGCCTGAACTCCCAGAGGTTGAAACGGTTGCACGTGATCTTGCGCGCCTTGTGGGCGGCGCAACGATCCTCACCGGGCGAATCCTTCGCACCGCAAATCTCAGCACTCCAGATCCTGAAACCTTCACACGGGCGATTGCCGGCCGGAGGATTGAAGGGGTGCGCCGCCGCGCAAAGTGGGTGCTTGTCGACCTTGAGGGTGGTCTGATCTTGATGGTTCACATGCGCATGACGGGCCAACTCGTGGTGCTCCCGGCGACATCGGCCCCGGATCCATATGTTCGAGCGGAGCTGCAACTCGGCGATCAGCGAGTGATTCGATTCCGTGATGTTCGCGCGTTCGGCAGGCTCGCACTTGTCGCACGGAGAGAGGACGGGACTCCTTCGCGTTCGCTTGATCCGAACGGCGAAGCGGCACTTGGCGACCACGGGCCAGAGCCGCTAGAGGCGACCTTCACGGCGTCAAGGTTTGCGAGCGGTTTGAAGAGCCACCGTGGCCGATTGAAAGGTCTCCTCCTTGATCAGCGATTCATCGCGGGGCTTGGAAACATCTATGTCGATGAGGCACTCTGGCGCGCTCGCCTGCACCCGCTCGCGATGGCTGCAGCGCTACGCGCGGCAGAGGCGGAGCGGCTCCATGATGCGATCGTCTCGCTGCTGCGTGAGGCCGTGGCGGCACGCGGCTCCTCGATCGACGATTACACGGGACCCGATGGCGATGGGGCGATGCAGGAGCGCCTCGCCGTCTATCAGCGTGGCGGTGCGCCGTGCATGCGGTGCGGCACCACGATTCGGCGCGTGACACTTGGAGGTCGCGGCACGCACTACTGTCCCCGCTGCCAGCCGCTTCCACGTGGGCGTCGCGCTGCCGGTTCGGCGGGAGACCTGAAGAAGTCCTCCACGTTGCGTCGAGGTCCACGATGGAGTGAGTCACTTGAAGAGGGGAGCCTTGGGGCGACCGCAGCGGAGCGCGCGGCGGCGCGTCGTCGGGAAGTTCGCGCTGGCGGTGCGCGATGAGCATTCTCACGCTGAGCGACGTTGGACGCGAGATTGGCGCGGTCACCATTCTTGAGAACGTCACCGTGAGTGTGGCCGCTGGCGAGAGGATTGGACTCGTGGGACCGAATGGGGCGGGGAAGACAACGCTGCTGCGCATGATGATTGGCTGCGACGAACCGGATCGAGGTCGCGTGGATCGTGCGCGCGGCGTCAACATTGAAGTGTTGGCGCAAGAGTCATCCCATGACCCACGGCTTCTTGGGGCCCCGACGCTCACCGATGCGGTCCGAAGTGGTGCGGAAGAGATCACAAGGATCGCCAACGCGTTGCTGGAGGCAGAGGCGGCGGGGAGCGTTGCGACTCCAGAGTATGCCGCCGCACGCCAACGATTCGATGCGCTCGAGGGATACACGATTGACGACCGAGTAGCATCAGCACTTCGAGGTCTCGGGTTCCCGACACCGCGACACCGAGAGTCCCCCTCGCGGCTCTCTGGAGGAGAACAGACTCGAGTTGCCCTGGCGCGACTCGTCATTGCTGATCCGGACCTCCTCCTCCTCGACGAGCCAACCAACCACCTGGACGTAGAGGCGATCGAGTGGCTCGAAGGGGCGCTACGTGCTCGCGGCGGGGCACTCGTTGTGGCGAGTCACGATCGCTCGCTCCTTGATGCCGTTGTGGATCGAGTCTGGGAGGTTCGCAACCGTACTGTCACGCGATTCCGCGGGAACTACTCGGCCTATGCGCAGCAGCGCGCGTCTGGTGAGCTGGACGCAGAACGAGACGCCGAACGACGGTCGAAGGAGATCGCACGAGAACGTGAATTGATCCAGACGTATCGGAGTCATCGGAAGTACAGCAAGATGCATGAGCATGAGCGGCGGCTGGCGGCGATCGAGCCAGTAGTTGCGCCGAAGCGCCGCGCAACGCTCAAGATCTCTGCTGCAGATGCGGGTCGAGGCCCAGCAGAGCCCGTACGCCTGGTGGAGGCAGCGGTCGGATATCGTGAGCCAGCGCGACGAGTCATCGCCCGTGCGGAGAGCATTGCACTCCGGCGCGGTGAGCGGGTTGGCATCGTCGGCCCGAATGGTGCGGGGAAGACCACCCTTCTGAAGAGCATCGCCGGAATCCTTCCACCACTCAGTGGCGAGATTCAGGTTGCGCACGGTGTCATCCCTGCCTATCTCGCGCAGGTGCGCGCCGCCGGCCTACATGGCACGACAGTAATCGAGGCGCTTCGCACAGCGGTCCCCGTTGAAGCGTCGGTAGCGCGTGGGCATCTCGCTCGGTTCCTCTTCCGTGGCGATGAGAGTGACAAAGAGGTGGCCGTACTCTCGGGTGGCGAGCGGAGTCGACTCGAACTCGCCATCCTCGGATTGCTTCCATCAAACCTGCTCCTTCTGGACGAGCCGACAAACCACTTGGACGTGGACGCCTGTGAGTCGCTTGAACGATTCCTCCTTGACGGGGAGCGAACGGTCCTCTTGGTCAGTCACGATCGTCGCCTGCTCGAACGCATCTGCACGCAGCTCTGGGTCGTAAGCGATGGAGCAGTCGTGCGATTTGATGGCGGATGGCGTGAGTGGCGGAGAACGGTCGCTGCAGGATGGACGGTTGCCAACGCTGGCTCGCGTGACACCGCGAAGCGCGCATCTGGACCCCGTGCAACGAGCGGCACTCCCGCGCGTCCTAGAACACCAGCCTCAGCAAGAGGGAAGAATGGACCGGCGCTCAGCAAGGAGCAGGCGCGCCGTCGCCGCGCCGCGCTCGATGCAGATCTTGAGCGCTTGGGGCTGCGGAAGTCGCAACTTGAGTTGTCGCTCCTTGATCCGAAGGTGATCGCTTCATACACTGAGCTCGCGCGTGTGACGAGCGAACTCGCGGACGTCTCAGCCGCTCTGACCGCGGCCGAAGAGGCGTGGCTCGCGTTGGAGAGTGAGGTGATGGCGTGAAGGTGATCGGCGTCTGCGGTCCGATCGGCGCAGGGAAGAGTTCCATCGTCAAGGCACTCACAGAGGACCGGGCTCTTGCTCGGGATCTCGGCGGCTCCGTGCACTCCATTGATGCGGACGCGGTGCTACGAGAAGCCCGACGCACATCACTCCCCCTGCAGCGTGCGATTGTTGCGATCGTCCCAGAGGCACAACGTGAAGACGGGAGTCTAGACAGCGCTCGACTCTCATCCGCTGCGTTCGAGCGACCAGAGGCTCTCGCGGCGCTTGAGCAGTTGCAGTGGCCCATCGCTCGAAAGGCGATCACTGAGGCACGTGCAGTGGGGGAGTCGAGTGGCGCGGCGCTACTCCTTGTTGAAGCGATCGCGCTCCTCGACTCTGGACTTGCTCAAACAATCGATGGCCTCCTCCTCATTGACGCGCCACGAGATATTCGTCAGTCGAGACTCGTGGAGCGCGGGCTGAGCCCGGAAGAATTTGCGCGGCGTGAGGGGGCCCAGTCAGGTCTCAGCACGCGGCTGCGCGAAGCGGGGGCGGTCCCGATCGACGCTCAGCACGGCGTCGCGGAGGGTGCCGCTGCGGCGGCAGATGCACTCCGCCTTCTATGCTCCACTCGTGAAAGGAAGCCGAATCCAACCGACTGATCACACCCCCGCACTTGGTGCGGTGTTTGCGCTGCGCTCAGACTTTCAGCCAACCGGAGATCAACCGAAAGCGATCGAGGGACTCGTTGAGGGTCTCCGCGCTGGGCTCCATCATCAGGTGCTCCTTGGGGCAACTGGGACTGGGAAGACGTTCACGATCGCGAACGTGATCCAGCAGGTGCAGCGGCCGACGCTGATCCTTGCGCACAACAAGACACTTGCGGCACAGCTCTACTCCGAGATCAAGGAGTTCTTCCCGGAGAACGCTGTTGAGTATTTCGTCTCCTACTTCGACTACTACCAGCCAGAGGCGTATCTGCCGCGCTCCGATACGTACATTGAGAAGGATTCAAGCCGCAACGATGAGATTGACCAGTTGCGTCACGCGGCAACGAAGGCGCTCTTTGAGCGGCGCGATACGATCATCGTGGCCTCCGTCAGCTGCATCTACGGTCTCGGCGCACCGGTCGACTATGGGGCAACGATCTTGCGTGTGCGGAAGGCGGGGAAGTACCGCCGCGACGCGATCCTGCGCCACCTGGTCGACTTGCAGTATCAACGGAATGATTCCACCCTCGGCCGCGCGAAGTTTCGCGTTCGTGGAGACACCATCGAAGTACAACCAGCGGGCGAGGAGACGATCATCCGCGTGGAGTTTTTCGGTGATGAGGTGGAGCGCATCGCGGAGGTTGACCCGCTCACGGGTGAGATCCTCGCGGAGCGGAACGAGATGGTGATCTACCCTGCAACGCACTATGTGACCCCCACGGAGAAACTCGCCGAAGCGATTCGCGACATTGAGAAGGAGATGGAGTCGCGCTGCGGAGAACTTGAGGCTATCGGGAAGGTGCTCGAGGCGGCGCGACTCCGACAGCGAACCACCTTTGATCTCGAGATGATGCGTGAGGTTGGGTATTGCTCGGGGATTGAGAACTACTCCCGCCACCTCTCGCGCCGCGAGCCAGGATCGCGCCCATGGACGCTGCTCGATTACTTCCCAGCTGATTGGCTTCTGGTTGTAGATGAGAGCCATATGAGCATCCCGCAGGTCGTTGGCATGTACAAGAACGATCGTTCACGCAAGGAGATCCTTGTGGACTTCGGCTTCCGTCTCCCAAGCGCGCTTGACAATCGCCCGCTTACATTTGAGGAGTTCGAGGGAAGCGTACGTCAAGCAATCTACGTCTCTGCAACCCCTGGAAGCTATGAGATGACGAAACAGGAGCGCGTGGTCGAGCAGCTCATCCGACCGACGGGCGTGGTGGACCCTACGATCACCGTCGTTCCAACCGCAGGGCAGATTGATGACTTGATGAAGCGTGTCCAGGAGAGGATCTCTCGCCGTGAGCGCGTGATCATCACGACGCTCACCAAGCGCATGGCAGAAGAGCTCGCCTCGTATCTGGAGGAGGCTGGCATTCGCGTTCGTTACCTGCACAGCGAAGTTGACACGCTGGAACGCGTGGAGATCCTGCGTGACCTGCGTCTCGGCGTCTTCGATGTGATCGTCGGGATCAATCTCCTTCGCGAGGGAATCGATCTTCCCGAGGTAACGCTGGTGGCAATCCTGGATGCCGATAAGGAGGGATTCCTCCGTAGTGCATGGGCGCTTATTCAGACAGTTGGGCGGGCGGCGCGAAATGTTGGTGGTGAGGTTGTCTTCTACGCAGACAAGATGACAGAGTCGATGCGCGTTGCAATCTCAGAAACGGATCGGCGCCGAGGGATCCAGGAGCGCTGGAACGCCGCTCACGGCATCACCGCCACGACGATCAGCAAGCCGATCCGTGACTTGAACGACCGTCTGCGCAGCGTTGCTGAGAAGGCGGAGTCGTACGCTGGCGGAAAGGGTGGAGCGCTCAGTGAGATCGGCCGAAGCGAGATTGAAAAGATGGTCAGGCAACTCGAGGCGCAGATGCGCCTTGCGGCGAAAGAGCTTGAGTTTGAGCGTGCCGCCTCGATTCGCGATGAGCTTCGGAGCCTTCGCCAGGGTGTTCTCGAAGAGGATGCAGCGGTCCAGATTGCGCGGCTCGCGGAGCGTGCTGCTGATGATGCAGCGGAACCGCGAGGGAGGGATCTGATGCCGCGCCGTGTTGCGAGTGGAACGGCACGCACCGTTCTCGCTCCAGCCCTGGACACCGCAGGTGATTGGCTCCCTGGTCTTCGTGATGAGCATGCGGAGAGCGATGATGCTGCATCAGACCCAGAGCAGCCTCGCGGCACCGATTCGGTACTCTCTCGGCGGCGCACCTGGGATCCGAGCGTGACACCGAACGTGATCAAGCGCCGCGGCGAGCGTCCGCGCAGAAGGGGCTGAAGTGGCACAAGAGAAGATCGTGATCCGTGGCGCACGCGAGCACAACCTCAAGGGGATTGACCTTGAGATTCCCCGCGACCGACTTGTGGTTGTGACGGGAATCTCGGGTTCTGGCAAGTCGAGTCTCGCCTTCGACACGATCTACGCCGAAGGGCAGCGTCGCTATGTGGAGAGCCTCTCCGCGTATGCACGGCAGTTTCTTGGCCAGATGGAGAAGCCAGATGTCGATCTCATCGATGGCCTCTCGCCCGCGATCTCCATTGACCAGAAGGGCTCGTCCCGCAATCCGCGTTCAACCGTCGGGACGATCACCGAGATCTGGGATCACCTCCGACTTCTCTATGCGCGTGCTGGCACGCCGCACTGCCCAAAGTGTGATCGCCCGATCAGTCGAGTCTCTCTTGACCACATCGTTGATGAGATCCTGCAACTCCCTGATGGGACACGACTTCTCGTGCTCGGTCCGGTGCTTCGCGATCGAAAGGGTGAAGGGGAGACCTTCTTCCACGCCGCACGAAAGGCCGGATTCAGCCGGGTGCGTGTCGACGGGACGCTCTACGACCTTGACGATGCGCCGAAATTGGACAAGAAGAAGCGGCACAGCATTGAGGTGGTCGTCGATCGCTTTGTCGTGCGCCGAACCGTTGATGAGAAGGGGAACGCACTCCCAGCGGAGGATCGCAGCAGGCTCTCCGACTCTGTCGAGACGGCGCTGAAACTCGGCGAAGGTCTGGTGATCATCTCCTCGGCCGCCGCAGAGGGCTCTAAGCCAACGTTCGAGGAGCGTCTCTTCAGCGAGAAGCTCGGTTGCCCGTATGACGGAACCGTGATCGACGATCTGGAGCCGCGTTCCTTCAGTTTCAACTCGCCGCACGGCGCATGCCCCGAGTGCACGGGGCTCGGCTTCCGTCTTGAGGTAGATCCAGAACGCGTCATCGATCCGGACAAGTCGGTCCTGGAAGGGGGACTCGTGCCATGGTCACGCTCTCCCGAGGGGAGCTGGTACCTGAAGGTGGTGACCGCGGCGATGAAGGCGAAGCGGTGGAACCCGAAGACACCGATCGGCGAGCTCCCCGCCGCCGCGCAGGAGTATCTCCTCAACGCTGAGCGGGAGGACCGCTTCACGGTCACGTATGAGAACGCAAGTTATCGGAACACGTACAAGGCAGCGTTCGAAGGCGTCATTGCGAACCTGGAGCGTCGGCATCGTGAGACAGACTCCGAGATCGCTCGCCTCGAGATCGAGCGCTACATGGTCAGCCGCCCCTGCCCCGAGTGCAAAGGGCGACGCCTGAAGCCAGAGATGCTCGCCGTCCGTGTTGCCGGGAAGAACATCGCGGAGGTTGCGGCGATGCCGATCGGCGAGCTTTCGCGGTGGATCAACGCTCTACCACCACTTCTCGGCGAGCGTGAGCGAACCATCGCGAAGGCGATCGTCAAAGAGATTGCCGAACGGGCCGGCTTTCTCGTTGATGTCGGACTTGACTACCTCACCGTGGATCGCACTGCCACCACACTCTCAGGCGGCGAAGCGCAGCGCATTCGCCTCGCCACGCAGATCGGTTCACGCCTCGTCGGCGTTCTCTACATTCTCGATGAGCCTTCTATTGGATTGCATCAACGCGACAACGCGCGCCTGATCACAACGCTTCTCCGCCTCCGCGACCTTGGGAACACGGTGCTGGTCGTCGAGCACGATGAGGAGACGATTCGCACCGCCGACTGGATCGTGGACATCGGTCCAGGCGCTGGCGAGCTTGGCGGAAGGGTGGTGGTGAACGGCACCCTGAAGGCGCTCACCGATACAACAGAGTCAATCACGGGCGCATTCATTCGCGGAGATCGCGCGGTGAAGATTCCCAAAACGCGACGAAAGGGGAGCGGGAAGAGTATCGCCGTAAAAGGGGCACGCGAACACAACCTGAAGGGTCTCAATGTGGAGTTCCCTCTCGGTCGCTTCATTGCCGTAACCGGAGTTTCTGGAAGCGGAAAGAGTACGCTCGTGACCGACATCTTGCAAAAGGCGATCGCCCGCAAGCTCCATGGCGCGAAAGAGCGTCCAGGTGCGCATGAGCGAGTGACCGGACTTGAACAGATCGATAAAGCGATTGAGATTGATCAGAGTCCGATCGGTCGAACACCGCGGTCCAACCCAGCGACGTATGTAGGTCTCTTCACACCTATTCGCGAACTCTTTGCTGCGACGCAAGAGGCGCGACTCCGCGGATACTCTGCTGGACGCTTCTCCTTCAACGTGAAAGGGGGGCGCTGTGAGACCTGCGCGGGCGACGGCATCTTGCAGATTGAGATGCAGTTTCTCCCCGATGTGTACGTCCCGTGTGAGACGTGTCGTGGGAAGCGGTACAACCGCGAGGCGCTCGATGTCACCTGGAAGGGGATGACGATCGCCGATGTGCTCGAGTTGCAGGTCGATGATGCGCTCGAGCGGTTCGATGCGATCCCTGCCATCCGAAATCGCCTGAAGACGCTCAGCGAGGTTGGCCTTGGCTACTTGCGCCTTGGACAGCCTGCGACTACGCTCTCAGGCGGGGAGGCTCAGCGCATCAAGCTTGCGACCGAGCTTGCGCGTCGCTCAACCGGTCGGACGGCCTACATCCTGGACGAGCCAACCACGGGCCTGCACTTCGCAGACGTTGAGCGACTCCTTGAGGTGCTGCACCGACTTGTCGACGGCGGGAACAGCGTCATCGTGATCGAGCACAACCTCGATGTGATCAAGACTGCCGATTGGGTGATTGACCTCGGACCTGACGGAGGCGATCAAGGTGGAGAGTTGATTGCAGAGGGAACGCCCGAGCAGGTCGCGAAGGTGAAGGCGAGCCACACGGGTCGATACCTTGCGCTTGCGCTGCGCGGCGACCCGATCCGGTCGCTGGAGTAGAAATGGCGGATTCTGAGCGCCCTCGGCATGCAGATGCGCAACTTGATCAGGCAGGCCTGCTCGCCGCGCGCCTGCTTGAACAGGTGATCTGCGCGCTTCCAACCGAACCTCTCCGACTCCGCTTTGCACCGTTGACGCGTTGTTCAGCAGCGCTACGCGATTCTAGTGGCGAGATGCTCCGAAAGAGCGCGATTGCAACGCGTGCTGCGCTCGGTCCTGGGGATGGCCTTGCCGACTACGTTGAGCCTCATCTTGCGACTGCACTTCGTGAGGCACTTGACGATGTGCTGCGGATCATGAATCGGCGTGCTGCACACCGTACTCGGCTCCAGCGTCGTGCAGATGCGTAGCGCTCAATGATCCCCGAGGCTATCTCCGCCGCGCTCAGGGTGCTCCCAGACGCTCCGGGGGTGTACCTCTTCTCGGATGCGGACGGGAAGATCATCTACGTGGGGAAGGCTTCGCACTTGACCCATCGCGTCCGCAGTTACTGGCACACGAACACCACGCCAGGAGCACATCGAATTCGAGATGCAATCGAACAGGTTGCGTCGCTTGAGTGGACGGTAACCGACTCAGTGAAGGAGGCGCTCCTCCTTGAGGCAACACTGATCCGCAAGCACCTCCCGCGCTTCAACGTGAGACTGCGCGACGACCGTGGATACCCATATATCCGCGTGACGCCCGGACCTTATCCGCGAGTGGAGCGGACGCGAAGAATCGTCCGAGATGGATCCAGATACTTCGGGCCGTACACGGGATTCGGTGCGGTAAGTACGGCGATGGAGGCGGCTCGCCGCCTTTTTCAGTTTCGGACATGTGAGATCTCCATTGCCGAAGAGCAGCCCGCACTCGAACGTCCCTGCCTTCTCTTCCACCTGAAGCGATGTCAGGGTCCATGTCTTGGAAACGTGACCGTGGCGGAGTACGGTTCAGAGATCAAGGGGCTGGAACTGTTCCTTGGTGGTCGATCTCGTGGCGCGGTCACCGTGCTCAATCGTCAAATGGAGCGTGCGAGTGAGCGCGAAGCGTTTGAGGATGCGGCCCGGTTGCGTGATGCCATTCGCGCGCTCGAGGAGAGCTTTGAGGCGCAGCGCGTTGCACCCGCGGGCCGACCTGACGAAGACATTCTCGGTATTGCGCGACATGGCGATCGAGCGGCGATCGCGTGCTTTCAAGTTCGAGACGCGGCGCTTGTTGGCCGTGATGTCCACCGCCTAGACGGAAAAGGGGCGAGTGATGAGGAATTGCTCACTGCGTTTGTCAGCCAGTACTACGCGCGAGCGGGCGAGATTCCGCCATCCATTGCCACCTCCGTTGAGATCAGCGATGCAGAGACCACCGCCTTCCTTGCCGCACGTCGCGAGGATCGGGTTGAGCTGCGCATGCCGGCGCGCGGCGATCGTGTTCGCCTCTTGCGCCTCGCCGAACGAAATGCGCTTGAAGCGCTCATTCGCAGCGAGGCGGAGGATGATGCCGATCGCGAACGCGCGGAAGCGTCCCTTGCCGCGCTAACGACAGCACTTGATCTTCCCAGCCCACCAGCGCGCATTGAGTGCACCGATGTTTCGACGATTCAGGGATCGTTCACGGTCGCTGCGCTCACCGTTGCTGAGAGTGGACGCCTAGCTCCGAAGGAGTACCGCCGGTTCAAGATCAAAGGGATCGAGGGGCAGGACGATTTTGCTGCCCACCGTGAAGCGCTGACGCGTCGGTTTGCACGCAGTGCATCTGGCGGCACCGATAAGGCAGGTGAGGCGGAGGCGAGAGCGTGGGCACTCCCTGACCTCTTGGTGATTGACGGTGGCCGCGGGCAGGTTGCGGCAGCTGCGGCGGCCATGGAGTCTGCAGGTCTGGACATCGCACTCATTGGACTTGCGAAAGCGCGCGAAGAGATCTGGCTCCCCGAGGCCAGATCGCCACTCATTCTTCCCGCAACCGACCCAGGGCTGCGCCTCTTGCAGCGGTTGCGCGATGAGGCGCACCGCTTTGCAATTGGCTATCACCGAACCCTCCGCAGTAGGGCAGCGATCAGCAGCCGACTGGACAGCATTCGTGGACTCGGCCCCACACGGCGCAAGGCACTGCTGAGGCGCTTCGGCTCGGTTGCAGGTGTTGCCGCCGCGAGCGAAGCAGAGATCGCGGCTGTCCCTGGGGTGGGCGAGCGCCTCGCCGCGACGGTCTTCGCCGCACTCGCCGCCGACCGACGCTGAACGGCGCCCCTGCTAGGATTCCTCAAATGCGCAAGTACACGCCCTATATGATCTTGGCCATCGGTCTCCTCGCCTTGGCGATCGACATGCTCCCAAACCTTCGCCTCCCTGACAGCCGCGCTCCAGAGGGGTCGCGTCTCATCGAGACAAAGCTTGGGCTCGACTTGCGCGGTGGACTCCGTGTTGAGTACCAGGTGCAGCCGGTTGGCGACGTGGTCGCGACGCCAGCGGACGTTGCCACGATCCGAGACATCATCGAGCGCCGAGTCAACTCAACGGGCGTTGCCGAACCGCTCGTACAGACCCAGGGGAGCGATCGCATCATCGTGGAGCTCCCAGGGGTGAGTGACCCTGATGCGATCAGGGCCCTTCTCGGAACAACGGGCCGGCTCGACTTTGTTCCACTTCCTCCGGAGGTCTACGGCTCTGTCGACATTGCGACGGGCCAAGCAACGCCAGGGACAAAGCCCGTACCTGGGCAAGGTGCACCGCTCGACGATGCAACGCTCACCCCGCTCTTTTCAGGAGATCAGATCGCCAGTTCAAGTGTTGCAACCGATGACGTTGGTCAACGCGTCGTTGCATTCACGCTAAAGCCCGAGGGGGCCGATCTCTTTGCGACATACACAGGCGCGAACCTCGGCTCGTACTTTGCGATTGTGATTGACGGGACCGTGGTCTCGGCTCCGTACATCCAGAGCGCGATCACGGGTGGCGAGGGCCAGATCAGTGGCAGCGGCGGTGCGGGCTTTGCCTTTGAGGAGGCGAACAGCCTGGTAACCATTCTCAAGTTCGGCTCACTCCCATTCCCTATTGCCGAGATCGGCGTCACCGATGTGAAGGCGACCTTAGGGGCCGCCTTCCTAGGTCAGGCGATCTTTGCAGGGGCGGTTGGGATCTTGCTCGTCTTCCTCTTCATGCTCTTTCACTATCGGCTGGCAGGCGCGGTTGCCTCAGTGGCACTCATCTTCTACATGTTGATCGTGCTCGCGCTCTTCCGCATGGTCCCTGTCACCCTGACACTTGCAGGGATCGCTGGGTTTGTCCTCTCCATTGGCATGGCGGTGGACGCGAACATCCTGATCTTCGAACGGACCAAAGAAGAGCTTCGAATCGGCAAGAAGATTGTTCCAGCGGTTGAAGCGGGGTTCAGTCGGGCATGGAATTCCATCCTTGATTCAAACGTGTCCAGCTTGATTACCGCGTTTATCCTCTTCTACTTCGGATCGTCCACGATCAAAGGTTTCGCGCTCGTCCTGATCATCGGCGTGCTCTGTTCCATGTTCACCGCGATTACCGTGACTCGCGTGATCCTACGAGCGGTCATCGCGCGCGCTCGACTCGCCTCTCCCTACCTGTACGGTGTTGGGAAGGGTGACCTAGACGGAACGGAGACTGCTCGTGGATAAGATCATCGCGCGCAAGCGTTGGTTCTTTCTCTTCTCGCTCCTCCTTACCGTTCCTGGGATCGCATTTATTGCTGCCACTCCATTGACCGGCGGAGATGTCGGGTTGCGGTTCTCGGTAGAGTTCACGGGCGGAACGGTATGGGAGTTCAGGCTCGAGGAGGCTGCGGAGCCAGCGACCATTCGAGATGCTGTCGTCGCGGTTGGGCACCCAGAAGCCCAGGTGACAGAAGGGGAGGGGGGATTCCTCCTCCTGCGCACCAAGCCACTCGATCTGCAGTCTGGGAGCACCCTTGATCCATCGCAACCCGCTGGAGCTGAGCTCGCGGAGATACGAGAGGCAGTCGTCGGCGCTGCTGGCCCGATTGCAGAGGAGGGTTCGCTCTCAACGGTTGGGCCAGTTATCAGCCAGGATTTGACACAACAGGCGCTCCTCCTCGTCTTCCTCGGGTCTCTCGGGATCGTGCTCTGGATGACCTACCGATTCCAAAACGTTCGATTCGGAGCGGCAGCACTCGTCGCCCTCTTGCATGACGTGATCGTCACAGTTGGCTTCTTCGCCATTGCCGGCACGTTCTTCAATGTCGAGGTTGATGCACTCTTCATCACCGCCATGCTCACGATCATCGGTTTCTCCGTGCACGATACGATTGTGGTGTTTGACCGCGTTCGAGAGAACGTTGCTCGATATGCGGGCGCTCCGTTCGCCGAGATCGTGAATCATTCAATCGTGCAGACCATGGGACGCTCGTTGAATACCACCGCAACGGTGCTCATCACCCTGTTGGCGCTCCTCGTCTTTGCCGGTGGCTCAATTCGCACGTTTGTCCTAGCGCTCTTTGTCGGAATCCTCTCTGGGACCTACTCCTCGATCTTCAACGCCAGCCCCCTCCTTGTCTGGTGGGAAGAGCGCGTTGCGGCGCGAAAGAGTTCGCCGAGCGCACGCCGACCAGCTTAGCGTGTCGGTGGGTTCATGGTGAGCCCAGCCCCTGCAAGCGATCGAATCTTCGCACAGCGTCGATGGTGCCTTGAAACCGCCGAGCGCGAGGCAGTTGAAGCGCTCCGGCAGGCTCTTGTCGCGAACGAAGTTCTTGAAGAGCTGCGCGATCCGTTAGCCGAACTCCTGGCGATCAGGGGGCTTATCGCCCCAGAGAGCGTGCAGCGGTTTCTTGATCCTCATGATCGAACGTTGCACTCACCAGAACTCCTCCCGGACGCAGTGGGACTTATCGCTCGTCTGCGTGCCGCTGGTGAGGCCGGGGAGCCCGTCCTGGTCGTCGGTGACTTTGATGCGGATGGATTGACCGGCGCGGCAATCATGATCCGTGCACTGCGCGCAATCGGCGCAGTCGCCGAAGGCTATATTCCAAACCGCGAAAGCGATGGCCATGGCATTCCGGAGGGGGCGCTCCTTGCCGCACAAGAGGACGGCGTGGAGCTGTTGCTAGCCGTGGACTGCGGGACGGCAGATCGTGCACGGGTTGCCGAGGCGTTAGAACTTGGAATCTTGGTCGGCATCATTGATCACCACGCAGTGCCGAGTGACCCGGCGAAGGCCGCGTGGCTTGTCAATCCGAATCGGCCCGATGCGAACTATCCATTTCCGAACCTTGCGGGGAGCGGACTCGCCTTCAAGATTGCACAGGGGATCCTCGCCGACCATAAAGAGCGACGTGCTCTGCTCGGCGAACTCTCGGTGCTTGCGATGATTGGAGGTGTGGCAGATATGGTGCCGATCGCCGATGAGTTTCGGGTGATCGTGCGTTCTGCCCTAAAGGTGCTGAATGGGGTCGGGAGAATTCCTGCTGGAGTTCAGGCGCTACTCACGAGTGCTGGTGCTGAGGGTCCACACCGTGTTGAGGTGGTTGGCTTTACCCTTGCGCCGCGGATCAACGCAGCTGGTCGAATCGGAGATGCTCGAGTGGCGCTTGATCTGCTGACAACAGACGAACAGGACGAGGCGACGGAGCTTTCGGCGCAGCTGGAGGCACTCAACCATGAGCGTCGCGAGATCTCGCGCGACGCGCTCCAGGCTGCGCGCGCTGCCCTGGGCGCGGATGGGCTGACGAAACGGGTTGACTCGCGAGCGCGGATTGAACCAGCACTCGTCGCCGTGTCTGGACCCTGGTCGCCCGGCGTGCTTGGACTGGTCGCAGGTCGACTTGCGGAAGAGTTTGGTCGGCCCGCACTCGTCGCAAGCCTCACTGATCCCGTGATGGACGCATCGATCCTGCGCTGTTCAATTCGTGCGCCCCGCGGATTCTCAGTCGCGAAGGCGTTGGAGGGCTCATCCGCACGGCTGATTCGACATGGTGGGCATGACGGCGCCGGGGGCTGCACGGCAGCGAGTGGTGAATGGGATGGACTCATCGACGATCTTGCAGGAGCATTTGAGGGGCAGAGCGCGCAACGAGAGCCCGTGCTTTCCGTGGATCTCGAGCTAGCGTCGGGACGCCGTTCCCCTCAATCCCTCGCGACGCTCGTAGACTATCTTTCGCCGACTGGCGTGGGGAATCCTGATCCATTATTCCTGTTTAGGGGCGTCAAACTGACCAGTGTGCGCCTCGTTGGTGACGGGAAACATGCGCGGCTGACGCTCGAGATTGATGGGAGCCAGACCGAGGCGATCGCGTTCAGTCGAACGGATGCTTTTGGACACGAAGGCAGCACCATTGATGTTGTTGGACGAATAGTTCGGCGAACGTACCGAGGAGCGGAGAGGATCGAGTTACACGTGGTCGATCTACAGACGACGGAGGTGGCCAAGTGAGTGGGAACCGTTCGCTGCGACCCCGGGCTCGTCTCAGCAGTGATCGTGCCGGTTCGTCTCGTCCGTATCACGCGCTCCGTCCGCCTACGACGACAGCGGGGGGTCGAAGGTCGGGGTGGCGCGGCTCCGGCCCTCAGGCTGCACCTCTGTTCGCCGCACTCCTTCTTGCCGCGAGTGCGCTCGGAACACTTTGGGTTGCAAACCTCTCCTCATCTGGATCCGAGCCCGGCGGTGAAGGGACACCGGTCACTGAAGGTGTGCAGATTGACGGAATCATCATCTTTGGGCGAGGCGGAACGCTCTGGTCGCTGAGCGGGACGACAATCACGCAAGTCTCCACCTCGACCACGGATGGTGAGCCTGCGTGGAGTCCTGACGGCACCTGGCTCTACTTCATACGCACAAGGAACGAGATTGGAGGGCGATTCAACGCCGCGGGGGGAGTGACCGCTTATCGATTGACGGTACCTACACTCATGCGTGTCGGCGCTCGGGGAGGTGAGGCGGAAGTCGTATTGGACGGGCTACTGGTGAATGAGAACCCGAAGCTCAACTTCTCCTCGTTCATGTTTGATCCAGCGATCGGCGTGAACGGTGAAGTAGCGTTCGCAACGGACTACAAGGGCGCTTCACAGCTCGGCGGGGATGTGCTGATTCGCATCCTTCAACCAGATGGCAGCGTGCTCACCCCTGCGCTCCCAGATGAGGCACCTTATGGTCACCAGGATCCGGCATGGAACGCGGACGGGAGCGGCCTCTACTATGTGCAGAATGGTCAAGCGGACGGCATGTCTGCATCACGGATCATCTATTTCGACGTAAACGCGGACCGCATTGTTCGATTTGGCGCACGCGGATTCATTGAGCCAGCGGTAAGCCCGGACGGCCGTTGGGTCGCAGCAACGCGGATCGATAAGAAGGGGAGCGATGTTGTGATCTTGAGTGCGTCCACGGGGGAGATCGTCCTTGAGGTGACGCGGACCGGTCGGTCGTGGTCACCCGCGTGGTCTCCCGATGGCAGTGCGCTGATCTTCTTGGCTGCACGCGAGAGCGCTGCGACGCTTCAGCAGGTCACCATCAGCTCACCACCTTCGGGGGTTCCGACAATCACTGCAAGCGTCCAGCTTCTTCGTGACCTTGTGGACGCGGGAGTGCGACCAGCCTGGGGCCCGCTCGGTGGTGCAGGACAGGGGGGAAGCGTCCCGTGAGTCGATATCTGGACCTCCTTGAGGCGTCGATCACGCGACGCAAGAGTCGCCTCTGCGTGGGGATCGATCCGGATCCGGTTCACCTCCCAACTGCGTTCACCCAAGGCGAGGAGGGGCTTCGTCAGTGGTGTGAACTGCTCATTGGTGCAACTTCCACTCACGCGGCCGCCTACAAAGTGAACCTCGCCTTCTTTGAAGCGTACGGGTCTGCGGGCATGCGAGTCGCAGAATCCATTCGCGCTCTTCTACCGAGTGACACCCCACTGATTGTCGATGTCAAACGCGGGGACATTGGGAGCACCGTTGCCGCGCAGGCGCGCGCCCTCTATGACGTCCTTCGCGCAGACGCCGTCACGGCGAATCCGTATCTTGGGATCGGTGCCCTTGAGCCACTTCTTGCGAGAGAGGACCGTTTTGTCTATCTCCTCTGCCGTACATCAAATCCTGAAGCGCCGGAGTTCCAGGAGTTACGGATGGTGGCTGATGGATCGGCCCCAGAAGAGGCGCTCTATCTTCGAGTCGCTCGTCGGGCAGCAGCGCGCTCCGAAGCTCGTGAAGGGCGGATAGGCCTCGTAGCGGGTGCGACCGCAGCGAACGCTATGGCGCAGCTTCGCGAGGTGGCACCAGCGATCCCCTTCCTCGTCCCGGGCATCGGCGCGCAAGGGGGCGACCTTGCGGCGGTATTGCTGCACGGCGAAACGACGGAGAACCCCCAGGCACGCGTTGGAGGATCACTCCTGGTGAATGTGGGGCGGGGAATATCAGGCTCGTTGACCGATAGTGGGGTGACGCAAGAGGCGATTCACGCCCGTTCGGCGGAGTGGGCGAGTCGCCTCGCTATACTCAACCCATAAGGCGTCCGTTCGGACGCGTCAGCGTAAGGAGTACCGAGCGTGCCGAACATCGGACCTGGCGAACTCATCCTCATCCTCGCCGTGATCCTTGTGGTCTTCGGCCCAGGCAAACTTCCGGAGATCGGAGCTGCAGTGGGGCGCTCTTTCCGAGAGTTCCGCAAGGCAACATCCGAAGCGGTAGATCCTGAAGAGGGGCGAATCGCACGGAAGAGCCCGGCACGGCGGCCAAAGCGAAAGGGCTGAGCCGGATCGCCATACGAGGAGCAGCCTAAATGGCGGTCGATTCAGCGCTCCAGGAGGTCTCGAGGTTGACGCGTACTGCGCCGTTGGTTGATCACCTCCGCGAGCTCCGCCGACGCGTGCTGATCTGCGCGATCACCGTCATCATTGGTTCAGCCGCGTCGTTTACTGTCTCGGACCAACTCATTGAACTGTTGCGTGGGCCACTCGGACCCACCAAGCTCTACTTCACAGGCGTTGGAGACGCATTCGGTATCCGTATGCAGTTGAGTCTCATCGGTGGCCTTGTGATCGCCATGCCAATCCTCCTCTGGCAAGTGTGGGCCTTCATTAGTCCCGGACTCACGAGTGCAGAGCGGCGAAGTGCCCGACCATGGCTACCGCTCGCGCTCGCACTCTTCCTCATCGGAGCTCTGGTTGCATGGAGCATCCTTCCGATCGCCGTCGGATTCCTCCTCGGTTTTGCGAACGAAGATCTCCTGCCGATGATCGCTGCCGATCGATATTTTGGCTTCGTGAGCGGTCTCGTGCTCCTCTTTGCAGTCGCTGCCGAGTATCCGATCGTCCTCGTCTTCCTCTCCCGAGTGGGCGTGGTCACCTCCGAAAAATTGCGCTCTTGGCGTCGGGGCGCGATCGTGGGCGTTGTCATCATAAGCGCGATTGCAACTCCTGGAACGGATCTTGTGAGCCCGCTCGTGCTGGCGATCACGCTTCTCATGCTGTATGAGTTCTCCATCATCCTTGTGCGCGCGGGTGGTCGATGAACGTTGACAGACGTGTGATCCTCTTGACTGGCCTTTCGGGGGCTGGAAAGACAACGGCTACGAAGTCGCTAGAAGACATAGGTTTTCGGACGATTGACAATCTGCCTTACGAACTCCTCCCAGCGCTCGTTGAAAAGATTGCCGCCGACCCCACACGGTTTGCGCGCGTCTGCTTGGTTTTGGATGCGCGAGATGGCGATCCGAGCCAGACGATCGAACTGGTCCGTACTGGTACGGCGGCGATAGGTGTCAGCGCGCGAATCATCTTCTTGGATGCCCGAGATGACGTGCTGATTCGACGATTCAGTGAGACACGTCACCGACATCCGTTGGGAGGAGCGGTTGACGCACCGAGATCTGTGGCAGAAGCGATCGCGGCGGAGCGCATGCTGCTTAGTGCGACGCGCGAATCTGCCGATGCGGTGATTGATACGAGTGATCTAAGCGGGCGAGAGCTTCGCGATCGCCTCGTTGCCGAAGCGCTCGTAAGTGAAGAGCGAGTTGCGATCCGGCTGACAAGCTTCGGATACAAGCATGGCATCCCCCTGGAAGCAGATCTCGTGTTTGACGTCCGCGCAGCGGCGAATCCGCACTGGGTGCCTGAGCTTCGTCCTCTTGATGGTCGCGCGCCTGAGATCAGCAGATACGTCTTGGAGGATCCTATCGGAGCCACCCTGCTGCAATCAGTCGAGTCGTACCTTGCTGCAAACGTGCCTGCGTACCTGGCGGACGGTCGTGGCCGTCTGAGTGTCGCGATAGGTTGTACTGGTGGTCGGCATCGATCCGTTGCCCTCGTTGAGGCGCTTGCGCGTCGTCTTTCGGCGATCGTTGGCTCCACCCCGATTGTGGTTGAGCATCGCGACATCGCGAGGGGCTAGCCCGTGGGGCTTCGATCTCGGCTCTGGTACGCGTTGCGGGCGCGACGCACATACGGCGAGGGCCGACGTGTGGTGGTGCTCGGCGGCGGGACAGGGATGGCCACAGCGCTCCGTGGCCTTAAGCGTGAGGGCGTTCTGCTCACCGCAATCGTCTCCCTCGCGGATGATGGAGGTTCTTCTGGGATCCTTCGCGAGCAGCTCGGCATCCCCCCAGTCGGTGATCTTCGCAACTGTTTGATCGCGCTCGCGGATGCCGAGTCGACGGCGGGCGCGCTGCTCCAGCATCGACTTCCAGCAGAACGTGGTGCGACACGCGGCCACCCCGTTGGAAACCTCCTCCTTGCGGCGGCGATCGCCGAGGAGGAGGGGGATCTTGAACGCGGCATCGAGCGCGTCCACCGAATTCTCCATGTGCGGGGGCGAGTGATCCCCGCAACATCGGAAGCACTCCGTTTGCGAGGGCGCACGCGAGGTGGTGTCAGCGTGGTCGGCCAGGCGGCAATTGCGCGCACGCGAGGCATCGCATCGGTATCCCTCGACGCAGGATCCATCAGAGCCACGGCGAGCGCTCTCGATGCGATTGAGGAGGCCGACCTGCTAGTCCTTGGGCCTGGGAGCCTCTATACGAGCCTTATCCCGCACCTGCTGGTGCCTGAGATTCGTGATGCGCTCGCTCATCGGAGGGTACCACTGATCTGGGTTGCAAACGTGGATGAGCAGGAGGGTGAGACTGAGGGAATGGATCTCGACGCGCATCTTGACGCGCTTGAGGAGCATGGCGCGGCAGATATGATTGATCTAGTGCTCGCTTCGTCGGTCACGAAACGCGGAGGTAGCGATGTCGGGGTGCCGATCCAGCCACGCTTCACGAAGAGTGTGAGTGCCAGAGGGGCCTCGCGCCCTCCAATTGAGGTGCGCGCGATCGCATCGAGACTACGCCCGCATCTCCATGATCCAGTGCTTCTCGCGCAGGCGCTGCTCCGTCCGCGGCCATTCCTCACGGTGGCGCGATTGTGAGCCAGAGTGCACGCGAGCTTGTGGCCAATGTTCGGCACGAACTTGCGGCGGTGCATCCGTCCCAGAACTGCTGTCGGGCGACTGAACTTGACGGGCTGCGCGACGCAGGTCGTCGCACCGATGTGGCGATCGCTCGCACGTTGCACCGGCTCAGCGGAGACGTGCCGAACTCGGCAGAGGGGGGAACTCCCGCCGAGCGAGCGCTACGCCGTGCCGCACTGGTGGCTGTGCCACGTGCTCCTCAACACTGTCGGCTCGCCTTTCTGCGCGGGAGGCTCTTGGCCCGAGGTTCGCTCTCCCTTGCCTCCGGGCGAATCCATTTGGAGGTGGTGGTCGCACCCGATGAGGCGAAGTTGCTCCTGCAGGGATTTTCGCACGTGGGTTTCCCAGGGAGCCTGCGCGCTCGACGCGGACGAGGAGTGATCGTGTGGAAGGGCCGTGTCGAGATCTTTGATCTCTTGCGACGACTCGGTGCAGGGAGTTCTGTTGCAGAGATGGAGGCGCGCGGTGTGCTGCGCGAGGTGCGAGGTGAGCTGAACCGAAGTATCAACGCAGAAACTGCCAATTTGAAGCGAACCGTTCGGGCGGGCATGCGGCAGGCTGAGGCGATTCAACGGCTGGACGATGCCGGAGCCCTTGATGTGAGCGGGAAGCTTCGACGCGTTGCTGAGGCACGACGTGCCCACCCGGATGCGACGATCGCAGAGCTTGGGGAGCGGCTTCGCTTGACGCGCAGCTCCGTGCAACGATGCCTTCACTCGTTGGAGCGTCAAGCGGCGACACTTCCTCGTCAGGCTCTGCCATGATCTCCAAATGACGAACCGCATGCCGCCGCTCCTCGTTGCGAACTGGAAGGCGAACCTTTCCCCAGGCGAAGAGGTTCTCCTCGCAGAAAAGATCGCCAACGATGCTGGGCGTAGAGGGCTCCTACCCAGGAGCCTGATGATTGCCCCCTCCGCGCTTGGGTTGGTTCCTGTCGCGTCACTCCTGCAGCGGGAACATGCCTCCCTGCAGATCGGCCTTGTTGCCCAAGATGTGTCGACGCGAGAGGTGGGTGCACACACTGGAGAAACCCCTGCAGCGCATCTACTCGGAATTGCGGGAGCGGTGATCGTTGGCCATTCGGAGCGGCGCGCACTTGGCGAGACAGGTGAGCTTATTGGGCGAAAGGTCGCTCGCGCAATCGCGGCGGGGTTGCGGCCGATCATTTGTGTTGGCGACACCGTCCGAGCGGCAACGATCGAACAGCGCGTCACCGAGGTGCGCGAGCAGTGGGAGCGGGTGATGGTGAGTGCGGTGCAGGTTGGATGCAGCCTTGGGGCAATCCTTCAGGCCGAGACCGTGGTCGCGTATGAGCCGGTCTGGGCGATTGGAAGTGGAGAATCCGCCGACCCTCAACTTGCCGAGCGAATGGCGACTGCAATTCGGGAGGGGAGCAGCGAGGAGATGCAGGTCTTGTACGGCGGAAGTGTGCGTGCCCCACAAGCGGCAGACTTCTTTGTCGGAGAAGGTCGATCCCAGATAGATGGCCTGCTGGTTGGCGGGGCTTCTCTGTCGAGCGAGCACCTGCTCGATATTGCTGCCGCCCTTGGGTCTGCGACGTGAACCTAGCGGCGGATCGTCCGCTCGTACTTCTCATTCTCGATGGCTTCGGAATTGGAGCCGGGGCTCCAGGGGATGCGACCGTCGCGGCGAAGATGCCTGTATGGCGGGACTTGCGCGCCCGCTGGCCACATGCCGAACTTGAAGCGAGCGGTGTGGCTGTTGGTCTCCCAGAAGGTCAGATGGGAAACAGTGAGGTCGGTCACCTAAACATTGGATCCGGGCAGCGTGTCCCCCAGGAACTGCCACGTATCAACGCCGCGATCGCGAACGGAACCTTCTCTAGTCAGCGAGAGTTGCACCGCGCGCTCCGCGCTGCGGAAGGTGGCCGCCTCCATCTTTGCAGTCTCCTGGGGCCGGGTGGTGTGCATGCGCATGACGATCACCTTGTTGCGCTCGCTACGGCTGCTGAGGCCAGTGGGGTGCGCTCCGTATATCTTCACCTCTTCCTTGATGGTCGAGATACGCCACCCCGCTCCGCCCTCGGCTACCTCGCGGACTTGGAAGAGCGACTCGCTCGCTTCGCCCCACAAGCGAAGATCGCTTCGGTCGCTGGGCGATACTTTGCAATGGATCGAGACCAGCGCTGGGATAGGACCGCCCGTGCCGTTGCGGCGATCGCTGCAGCGGATGGACTACGGGCCACGACTGCGCGCGATGCGATCGAGCAGGGATACGCGCGAGGTGAGAGCGATGAGTTCGTCGCCCCAACGGTGACCCTCAACGGCAAAGAGTCCGAGATTCGACCAGGCGACGTGCTCATCCACGCGAACTTCCGTGCAGATCGTGCGCGACAACTTGTGGCCGCCTTAAGTGCGCCGACCTTCACGCACTTTGAGCGCAATTCGACGCTCCCGGTCTCAGTTTGGGGGATCAGCTCCTACGGCGAGGCGACTGCGACCCCCGCAATCTTCGGACCGGCACAGGTTCCCTCGCTCGCATCCGCGATTGCTGACGTGGGACTAGGTCAGTTCCATGTAGCGGAGACGGAGAAGTACGCGCACGTGACGTATTTCTTCAATGGTGGCCAAGAGGCGGCTCTCCCCGGTGAACGACGCATGATGATCGCAAGCCTTCCCGTTTCAACGTACGATCGCGCACCGGAGATGCGAGCGGCGGAGATTGCGAGCGCAGTGGTTGCAGCGCTCGCAGAGGGGAGCGAGGCGTTCGTCCTCGCGAACTTTGCGAACGCGGACATGGTTGGGCATACGGGTGACTTTGGTGCAACGGTCCGCGCTTGTGAAGCGGTTGATCACGCCTTGGGAAGGATCGCAGAGGCTGTACTCGCGCGACCCAGTGCAACGCTCGTGGTTACCGCAGATCACGGGAACGCAGAGAGGATGGTGACGGCGGAAGGAGAACCGGTGACCAGTCACACTCTTGCTCGTGTTCCCATCCTGATCGCAGGCGATCGAATCCGTGGACATCGGCTCATGGACGGCGCACTTGAAGATGTTGCGCCCACGATCTGTGCCCTCACCGGACTCGCCCTTCCCCCCACAATGACGGGCCGATCACTACTCGTTCGGGTGTAACGAGAGGGTGGTACAATCACTCAACGCGGAGGTGCCGCGCATGCATCGGAGGTATCCATGAACCCCATCCTTGCCGTTGGACAGATCATCGTGAGCATCTTCTTGATTGTCGCAATTCTCATGCAGGCACGAGGCATCGGCCTCAGCTCCGCATTCGGTGGCGACTCAAGTGTTTACCGATCACGCCGCGGGGTCGAGCGGCAGTTGATGCGATTCACCGTACTGCTCACTCTGCTCTTCGTGCTCTTCTCACTAGTTGGCTACCTTCAGTCCAACTAATCGAGGGCGCCGTTCGCCCATGCGCACCCAGGGCAGTACGCCGCAATGAGTCCGCTGCGTCGTGTTGCCGCCCTCCTTCTCTTTGCCGTTTCGTTCTTGAGCGCTGGGGCTCAGGCCGGAGTGTTCGGTGGAGGCCGACCCGGGGGCGGACTTTCAATTGGAATCACACTGCCGAATGGTCCAACGACGCTTCGCGAAGGGGTGATAGGACTTCCTGAACGGCCACTTCCGCTCTTTGCGTCATCGGGCGCCGATCGTGCCATTGTTGCGCTCACCTATCGAGGTCTGACTCGACTCGACCCCAGCGGATATCCAACGGCAGACCTGGCAACCTCATGGAGTTTCAGCGAGGACGGACTTGCGTGGACGTTCGTCCTTGACCCTGTGGCGCGTTGGGAAGACGGCACACAGGTCACTGCCGCTGACGCTCAGCTGACCATTGGCCTCGCTGGAGAATTGCAGTTAG
>Ga0172367_10000413_pt1 | contig 66029 bp, 65 predicted proteins | sample Lak10m_FD_114542 | JGI IMG/M metagenome (GOLD analysis project Ga0172367, IMG submission 114542) | Freshwater microbial communities from Kabuno Bay, South-Kivu, Congo - kab_022012_10m | ecosystem: Environmental > Aquatic > Freshwater > Lake | place: Democratic Republic of the Congo: South-Kivu... | reverse complement strand
TACATCCTTGCCACACAAATCTTCTATTCCTGCCCCTAATCACCCCTGGCGTCGTTCTCCGATTGGTAAAGCAAAATTCCTCCCTACTACTCAGTTTTCAAAAAACTGACGCCCACCCGTGTAACATGAATACCATATCGTGTTACCGGGCACTGAATTAGCCAACGAGGTGTTAAAATACCTGCGGAGTTGACATGACATATCAAGGATTAATCTCACGTTACAAGCAATATCTCGAACTGCCAGACCATACCCGAATCATTTCGCTGCTTGAAGGGAATACCCCGCTCATTCCCATGCCTCGTTTGGGAGAAGAATTTGGCGGCGAAATTTTTGTCAAATATGAAGGGTTGAATCCCACTGGCTCATTTAAAGATCGCGGTATGACTGCCGCCATCAGTGAAGCTGCCGGACGCGGTGCGAAGACCGTGATTTGTGCCTCGACGGGGAACACGGCTGCCTCTGCCGCTGCATACGCCGCTCGTGCCGGGTTGCGCTCCATTGTGCTGATCCCCGAGGGGAAAGTGGCAGTGGGCAAACTTGCGGGCGCCATTGCATACGGCGCAGAGGTCATCCAAATTCAAGGTTCGTTTGACGATGCTCTCTCGCTTGTGCTGGAGATCACGCAGAAGACACCGATTGCGTTGGTAAATTCGATCAATCCATATCGCATTGAAGGGCAGAAGACAGCCTCTTTTGAAATTTGTGATGTGCTTGAAACCGCCCCCGATTGGTTGTGTCTGCCGGTGGGGAATGCGGGGAATATCACCTCCTACTGGGCGGGCTTCAAACAATATGGCAAGGGGCTTCCGCACATTCTTGGTGTGCAGGCGGCTGGGTCTGCTCCGTTGGTGTTGGGGCACCCGGTGGAGAAGCCGGAAACCGTTGCAACTGCCATTCGGATCGGAAAACCCGCACGAGGAGAGCAGGCGTTGGAGGCGGCTCAACAATCAGATGGACGCATTATTGCGGTGTCAGATGAAGCAATTCTTTCTGCCCAGCGGATGCTTGCTTCTGAAGGTGTGTGGGTGGAGCCCGCTTCTGCGGCGGGGCTGGCAGGCTTGGTTGCAGAAACAGCTTCGGGTAAGTTTGAGGCGAAAGGTAAGAAAATCGTGATCGTTTGTACGGGTCACGGTATGAAAGATCCATCGATCATCACTGAATCATTCAAAGCGCCGCAGGTTATTCCGGCGAATTATGAGGCATTGATTGAGTTGGTTGGCGGCTGATTTTTTACTTGACAACTATGCCTCTCGTTGATAATAATAAAAACATCATGACCAGTTCATCTCCACTTGTTGTTGAAAATTTATCTTTTCGTTATCGTGATCGTCGAGGTGCGGCGATACATAATATTTCCTTTGAAGCAAACCCCGGTGAAATTTTATTGATCGCAGGCGCCAGTGGCTGTGGCAAAACAACGCTTATCCGTTCGATCAATGGATTGATCCCCCGTTCTTATAAAGGGGAAATGAGTGGGCGGGTATTGGTATTTGGTGAAGAGACCACTTCGTGGAAGCTTTCACAGATTTCTCAGAAAATTGGGACCGTATTACAAGATCCCGAACGCCAAATTCTTGGTACCAAAGTTTTAAATGAGGTGGCGTTCGGGTTGGAAAATCTCACCGTGCCGCGTAAAGAGATATTGGAACGTGCGGATGAATCTCTGGCGTTTTTGAAGATTTCTCATTTGCGCGAGCGGGAGACGTTCACCTTGTCTGGCGGTGAAAAGCAAAAAGTGGCGTTGGCGGGGGTGCTTGCTATGCGTCCGTCTGTTCTGCTGTTAGATGAACCACTTGCCAGTCTCGATCCGGCTTCTGCACAGGATACGCTTGATACTGTCCGTTTTCTGGCAGACCAGGGAATGACAGTTCTCATGGTGGAGCATCGGGTGGAAGATGTTTTGCGAATTCATCCGGAAAGAGTAATGTTTATGAGTGAGGGGCAGATCCGTTACTTGGGTGAATTATCGGGGTTATCAAAAGTGGTGAATTACCGTGAAGTAAAACTCCCGGCGGAGAATATTATTGAACGTGCAAAACAAGACCCGGCGCCAGCTGCGGTTAGCGTTCTTCCCGGGGCGGCGGATCGCTCACATGAGACACTGGTTAAGTTTGAAGATGTGGCATTTGGTTACGAATCTGGCGTTGACGTTTTACATGGCATTAACCTTGAGATCAAACGAGGTGATGTGATCGCGGTTTTAGGTCCAAATGGCGCGGGAAAAACTACGTTTGTTAAACATGCAATTGGTTTGCTCAAACCGAAGGCGGGGCGTGTTCTGGTGGATGGACGTGATACAAAAGAAGCCAGCGTTGCACAGATCGCCTGCACACTGGGGTATGTTTTTCAAAGCCCAAGCCATATGTTATTTGCACCAACCGTACATGATGAACTGGCATTTGGTCCGAAGAATTTGCGTCACCCCAGTGAGCAGATTGAGCAGGAGGTGAAAGAGTCTCTTAATATTGTGAACCTTTCAGATAAAGAGCAAGACCCCCCGCTGGCGCTTTCATTTGGTCAGCAGAAGCGTGTGAGTATTGCGGCAATTCTTGCCATGCAGTCGCGTATCCTTGTGATGGATGAGCCGACCGCCGGTCAGGATTATCAAAATTATATGAATTTCATGAATTCAATTGTGCAGTTGCCGTCTTTTGATGCTATTCTTTTTATTACGCATGATGTTGACCTGGCTGTTATTTATGCAAATCGAGTTTTGATGGTCAATGATGGACGGTTGGTTGCAGATGGAAAACCGCAGGAGGTGCTCCGCGACTTTGAACAGCTCAAAGCCAACCGCCTTGTCCCAACTTCGTTACTGGATATTAACTTGAAGCGTTACGCTGAAACAGGACGATTTATGCGGGCAGAGGCATTGGCACATTTTCAATCGTTGTAATAAGAGGAGAAGGTTTCGATGAATAAGTCAATGACAAATATTTTGGTTGCGTTAGGGTTTGTTTTGGCGCTTTTTGCCGTAATCATGTTTGGGCTCGGTGCGGGAGAAGCGCAGGAAGGGGCTTTGTTTAACTTCTCAGTAGACCAGGCAACAGTTGGTTTGCGTTTTCTCTTTGTGGTTATCGGGCTGTTGATTGCCTTTGCCATTTACTATTTTACAAAAGAGAATTCAGCATGGGAGGTGGGAACCCGTCAGGTGGTATGGATGGCGATCGGGGCGGCGTTATATGCGGTGTTCTCCTATTTGTTTAATGGAACCGTGTTCGTTGTGCCTTCTGTGAGCCAGGTGGCATTACGCCCCGCGATTGCGATCCCAATGTTTTTTGGTTATGCTTTTGGACCGGTGGTTGGTTTCTTCACTGGTGCAGTAGGCAATATGTTCGGCGATGCACTCACCGGCTTTGGTCTTTCGCCACAGTGGAGCATTGGAAATGGCTTGATCGGTTTTATTGCTGGTCTTTCCATGCTTTTCAAAGATCGCAAACAGAGCATGAACACCGTGTTGTATACCAGCGGTGCATTGGTGCTGTTTGCAGCGGTGTTGTACCTTTTCAACCGCAACATGCCTAATATGCTCTACTACGATGTGGATAATGGCATCTTCGGCGATGCCGCCATTTCCGTTTTTGCCGGTCTTTCCATTGTGATCGGTTTTGTTCTGGTTCTTGCTGTTCGCTTTGGCTTTGCTTCGAATGAGAATGTCGCTGCTGCCGTGACGTGGGGTATGCTGGGGAATATCCTTGGTTTACTCTTCGCCTCACTCGCAGATATCTTCATCAACGGTTTGACACTGCCTGCCACCATCATCGGGCAATTTCTGCCTGCGGCGGGACCCAACCTGATATTTGCCGCGATCTTGGTTCCCATGCTGGTCGGTGCGTACGCTTCTGTTCAAAGACAGTCGGGTCGTTAAAATTTTATGCATGTGGGCGGGTGGAGCAAACTGCCCGCCCACATGGAAAAAGAAGATATGTTAGTTTCCTGGAAATACCGTCAACGAAAATCGATCATTCAGTGGTTTGACCCGCGCGCCTGGCTTACGTTTTATGGGTGCTTTCTTATGTCAACGCTTGCGTTCTGGGACATCCGCTTTTTATTGTTTTTCTTTACCATTGCTCTGTTGGTGCTTTTTAACTCTGGGGTATCCTGGCGTGAAAGCCGCAGGGCTTTTCTCTTCATCATCGGTTTTATTTTTTTCTTTGCCATTCTTACATTTCTAACCGGGCGCGGGGGGTCTGAAGTTTATGAAGTGGAGCATGTCATTCGTGAGTACAAGGCGCCCTTTTCCATTTTAGGGTGGGTCCCAACGCTGAAGATCACGGTGGAGCGGGCTTTTTATGCCGTCAGTCAGTTTGTGCGGGTGGGCAGTATCGCCATCATGACGATCCTGATCCCTTACTCGCTTAACCCGGCATTATATGGAATTACTTTCAAAGGCTTGGGGCTTTCCGATAAGTTTGCCTATGCCATGGATCTAACTATGCGTTTTATACCCACTTTTGCTCGTGATTTTCAATTAACGGTGGATGCGCAGCGGGCTCGCGGCTATGAATTGGAGAAACTTAGCGGCGGTATTGTGGAACAGGTTCGAAAAATGGGTCCTATCTTTGTTCCGGTAACGATCCATGCCATCATTGGCAGTGAAGATATTATTGATGCCATGGACTTGCGTGCTTTTGGCGTGGCTCCACGGACATGGATCGATATTCTAGAGCGTCACACACGCGACCGCATTTTGATCGCTTTTGGGGTTATTATTTTGTTTACCTCGATAGCGTTGGGTATTATGGGGTATGGTGATTTTTGGGTTCCAGATGCGCTGGTTAATTTCTTCGCATAAAAAAGCGCCGTTTTAAAACGGCGCTTTTTGTTTAGTGAATGTCTCTGGGGTATGTTTCTCCGGCGGTGATCTTGAGTTTTAAGTGATTTTGCTCGGGTGCAAAGACACAGGTGGCGTAGTCGGTGAAGGCGCATGGCGGGTTGTAGGCTTTGTTGAAGTCGATCACAAGGCTGCCATCGGGTTGAATATCTGTTTCAAGATAACGACCGGAGGGGTAGGTCTCTTCACGGCTGGTGAGGTCTAAGAAACGCAGGAATAAGGTTCCGTCGTCCTCTTTGTTTACATCAAGTTGGTGGGTGTCACCGTTGAATTCAAATGTGATGAATCCTTCAACCGGGAACTCGGCTTTTTCGCCGGTCAGGTCGGGGAAGTATGCCATTTTAGGGCGGTCGTATGGGGTGAAGGCTGCGGGGAGGCGAAAGGCTTCATCGGTGCTGTACCAGGTTCGAGCGGGGAATGAGGCGCGTTTTTCGCTGTTGTTGTCCCATACACGGATTCCCATCCGGTTTCCACGTTGGATGACCACCATCTGAAGCCCTTCCAGTTTAATGAAGCTGGGGTTTTCAGAAATATCCGGCTCAAGAACGGCGAAGTCGGTATTTTTTTCATTTACCGTTGCGGTCTGACCAGGATTGGTTCACAGGGAAACAGACCTTCCGTTGTATTCAAACTGCCCGATATTTTTTTGAAAGCGCGAAGGCAGTTGAACTTCGCTGTTGGGGTCTGAGCCGAATTGATTTTTGCCGAGTTTTAACCAATACAAGCCAGCCAATGCCAGCCAGCTATTTTCCTTGCGAATGCCAGCATCTCGTTCCTGCCGCCATTGGTTAATGCTTTCTTGGTATGTTTTTTCAGCCATCTTTAAATTATACCAAAGGGTTATTCGTTATTTCTTTCGCGTCCATCTTTGATAAAATCATCCTAAATATTTGATTAGGAGAGATGACAATGGGTTTAAAGCCAGATCACTGGATTCGAAAGATGGCATTGGAACATGGCATGATCGAGCCGTTCGTGGATAAGCAGGTTCGGCAGGGTGTGATCTCGTATGGGGTTTCATCTTATGGGTATGATATTCGAGTTGCCAACGAGTTTAAGATTTTCACAAATGTTTTTTCTGCCACAGTAGACCCGAAGAATTTTGACACAAATTCGATGGTCGATTTTGTTGGGGATGTATGTATTGTGCCGCCCAATTCTTTTGCACTCGCGCGGACGGTGGAATATTTTCGCGTGCCGCGCAAGGTGTTGACGGTTTGTCTCGGGAAATCCACTTATGCACGCTGCGGCATTATCGTTAATGTCACGCCGTTTGAGCCCGAATGGGAAGGGTATGTGACGCTTGAAATATCAAATACCACGCCGTTGCCTGCAAAGATCTATGCCAACGAAGGTCTGGCACAGGTCCTGTTTTTTGAGGCGGATGAGGAATGCGAAATTTCCTACGCTGATAAAAAAGGGAAGTATCAAAAACAGCAATCCATTGTGTTGCCGAAACTATAACCCTGCATCTTGCATGGCAGTACATATCGAAGGAGTCGTCAATGTCTATTTTGCGAACTGAAGAGAGCATCCTCAGTGAGTTGGCAATCATCCAAAAAAAGATGATGGAGGTGACCATGCGCCTTTCAAGCGTTGGCAACCCCCAGGTCTCTTCAACGAATTTGGAATTGACGCAGCTTATCCGTGGGTTGGTGCATTTAAGGGAGGATGTAAAAAAACGATTTGATGCCCAACATGAAACCATGCAGGCGCTATCAGAGGTGGGCAGCGTGATCAATTCTTCGCTCGGCTTGAAACGAGTGTTGGATGAAGTCATGGATACCATGATCGTTTTGATGAAAGCAGAACGGGGCTTCTTGATGCTGAAGGACGAAAGCGGTGATTTTCGTGTGCAAATCGCACGTGATGCAAATCATCAAGACCTTACTGAAGATGTTTTTGCCATCAGTAAAAGTATTGTCCGTGAAGTGCTTGAAAAAGGCAAGACCATCCTCACGACCAACGCAAGGGAAGATCCCCGTTTTGAACAGCAGGCAAGCGTGGCGGCGTATCAATTGCTTTCCATCATTTGTGCGCCATTAAAGGTGAAGGATAATTTGATCGGCGTGATCTATGTGGATAACCGTGCGCAAAAAGGAATCTTTACCGAAGACGAACTCGCGTTGATCTCCACCTTTGCGAACCAGGCGGCGGTTGCCATTGATAACGCCCGTCTCTTTGATGGATTGCAAGAAAGCAATGCCGAGCTTCAAGAAGCCTACAGCGCCACCCTTGAAGGCTGGGTGCGCGCCCTGGATCTGCGCGATAAAGAAACTGAAGGTCATACCAAACGTGTGACAGCCCTGACAGAAAAACTTGCGAAAAACATGGGGGTAGGGGAGGATGACCTTGTGCATATTCGGCGCGGCGCTTTGCTGCACGATATTGGGAAGATGGCGATCCCGGATGGAATATTGCTAAAACCCGCGGCTCTGACTCCCGAAGAGCGGATCGTCATCCAGAAGCATCCAGTTTACGCCTTTGAAATGCTCAGCCCAATCCGCTTCTTGTATCCCGCTTTATCTATCCCGTATTGCCACCACGAAAAATGGGATGGGACGGGGTATCCGCGTGGTCTGCGCGGCGAAAATATTCCGCTTGCGGCTCGTATTTTTGCAGTCATCGACGTGTGGGATGCCCTGGTCTCCGACCGTCCGTACAGGAAGGGGCTGGCGCCTTCAGACGTTAAAGAGAAGATCCGCCAGGATGCAGGGACGCATTTTGACCCACAGGTCGTTGAAGCGTTTTTGAGTTTGGATGATCAAACATTGAAAGAGACGGCAAAAAGAGGTTAAAGTAATTTGGGCTCCTGAAGTTTTACTTCACGTAGAGCCCTTTTGTTTTTTACGTTCCCAACCATTGCCCTGCCATCTTTGGCAAATTTGCAATGGGACCCTGCCGCGCTGTGCATTGCGGCAGCGACTCAAGGAACATGCGCCCATATTGTTTTGTGAGCACACGACGGTCGAGAATGGCAACAATGCCGCGATCTGACGCAGTACGGATGAGACGCCCAAACCCTTGCCGGAATTTGAGAATGGCTTCGGGCAGGTAATATTCATTGAACGAGTCTTCATAGAGTTCTGAGCGGGCGGAGATGATCGGGTCGGAGGGAACTTCAAACGGCAGCTTGGTGATGAACACAACCGAAAGCGCGCCGCCGGGAACATCCACACCTTCCCAAAAAGAACGAGTACCTAGCAAAACAGCACGGTCGGTGGTTTTAAATGACTCCAAGAGGGCGGTGGGAGATGTCCCTTCGCCCTGTTCAAATACAAAAATATCTTCCCGTGCCAATGGACCTGTGATGGCTTGCGAGGTTTTCTTCAACGCGGCGTATGACGTGAACAAGACAAGCATCCGTCCGCCTGTGGCTTTGGCGGTGCCGATGATGGCTTTTTCAAGCATAGGTTGGTAATTGTAGGCGTTTGGCTCGGGCATATCGCTGGGGACGTACAGCAGGGTGCTTGATTCGTAATCGAAGGGCGAGCCGAGTGCCAGCACATCCACTTCGGCGGCATCAAGCGTGTTGCGGATGTAGTTGAATTCGCCATGTGTGGTGAGCGTGGCAGATGCGAGGATCACACTGGCTTTTTGATACCAAAGGTGCTGTTGCACAAGCGGACCTACGCGTAGGGGGGCGGCATTGAGCGAAAGGCGTTCACCGCGCGGGTTGACTTCGATCCAATAGATCAGGTCGTTTGTGGGCTTGTGCATCAAACCAGAGGCGGCAGTTTCCGCTTCGGTCATGCGGCGGACGAGGGTTCCAAGACTGCCCATTAAGTCTTCTGCTTCTTCATGCCCGTTTTCGTACATATCACCCAATGATTTGTAAATTTCATCCAGCGTTTTTAGCAGATTCGCCATCGATTCGCTGATCTGCCCCCACAGCATTTCGAGTTCATCCCAGCCTTGCAGGGTGCGTGCGGAGGGTGTAATGCGCATTTGCCATGAGTAATTGCTGGGTTGTTGTCCTTGGCGCTGGGTTTGAATGAACTCTCCGAGGAAAGTGAAAAACTCTTTGGCGAGTTGCTCCACACGGAAAGCCTGGTCGGTGGCGCGTTTGGATTTTTGCTGCATCAATCCAAAATCGGATGGGCGTAGTGTGTCGTGCGTGTTGGTCAATATTGTGCCGAGCAAGCCCGCCGATGAACCGCCTAGTTCTTTCAACATTCGTTCAAGGTCGCCCTGGGTCATGCGGAACGATAGGGCGTTGGTAACAGCAGATTCGATATGGTGCGCCTCATCTACGATCAGGTAATCATATTCGGGCAAAACCTTGCTGCCAGTGGAAACATCTGAAAGCAGGAGGGCGTGGTTGACAATGAGGATGTGAGAATTTTGGGCTGCCTGTTTTGCGCGGAAGAATGGACACGTGCCGCCCATCCTACCGAGGCAGGCTTCGGTGGTGCAATTATCGTCTTCGGCAGAGAGGCGGCTCCACACTTCGCGTTCGAGTAGACCTTGTAAGTTCAGGTCATTGCGGTCGCCAGAAGGGTTGGTCAACTGCCAGACGATGAGCTTTGCCACCACACGCATTTCGGTGGCGTTGCTTGGTCCGTGTGAGCGCAGGTATTGAAAACGGCGCGGGCACAGGTAGTTGGAACGTCCCTTTAAAACGGCGGCGCGGACATTTAAATTTAATGCGGCTTGCAGGTCGGGAATGTCTTTTTTTATGAGTTGGTCTTGCAGGTTGATGGTGTTGGTGGAGACGATGACGCGCGTATTGTTCTTGTGGGCGAAGAGCGCCGCCGGAACGAGATATGCAAAGGATTTACCAACGCCGGTTCCTGCTTCGACCATGAGATGCCCGCCGGTGGAAAGGGCGTTTGCCACTGCTTTGAGCATTTCTACTTGCTCGGTGCGGTGTTCGTAAGATTCAAAGTATTGCGAGAACGGTCCGCCATATTCGAGAACGGATGCGGCTTCTTCAGGGTCCAGCGGAATGGGGTCTTCGGTAGTCGTTATCGGCGGGGCATCCTGCCTGGATGCAGAATCAAACATCCCCTTGGGGGTTGAGGCGCGGTTCTTCGTCTGCCTGGGTTTGATGCCTTCTTTTATCTTTTCACGCAGGGCTTGTTCGAACACCCAATTTGCATCCCATGAAGCGAAGTTGCCCAGGTCTGCGATTTCTTCGAGTGTTTCGAGCGGGAGTTCCTGTGCGATTTCGAAGAGGCGTAGGTAGCAGGCGTGTGTGACGAGGGCATCGTCGAGGGCGCGGTGGGTGGCGGGGAGTAGTATGCCGAGTTGTTTGCCGAGTGCGCCGAGGTTGTAGCGGGTGGCGGTGGGGAGCAGCACGGAGGCGAGTTCGAGGGTGTCAATGGTCTGTTGATATTCGAACATGCCTTTTTTGCGCAGGAAGCCGACATCGAATTTGACATTGTGCCCGAGGATGGGGGCATCTCCAACAAAGGCGATAAGTTCTTGTGTAATGTCTTGCAGACGCGGCGCCTGTCGTACCATGGCGTTGTCGATGCCGGTGAGACCGGTGATGAAATCTGGAATTTGCCTGCCGGGGTTGATGAGGGTGTTGAGTTCGGCTTCTTTGCGTTTTCCATTAAAACGAACTGCGGCGATCTCGATGATCGCATCGCGGTTTTCGTCCAAGCCTGTGGTTTCAATGTCTAATGATACGATGGTGGTCATATTAGAACAAGTGTACCATAGCGAAGATGCGAGTGATGAAGAGTAAAAAAGTTTTAAGTATCGGACGAATTTGGGTTGACCGAATGAAGCGCCAGGTCAGTGAGGACGACTGGCAATATCCACATACTGAATCGGAATACCATGGTTGAATATAAAGCGTGGCGGTTAAGCGCCCAGGTATCTCCCAGTATTGTGGGGATGAAAGCGAAGGAGGCGGAGAGGAAGAGCCAGAGCCCAAGCCATGCCCAAAATGAACTGTTGGCGATCCCTTTTCTGGATACTAGAATCAATCCCATCAAAAGAATGAGGTTTGCTAAAAAGGGTGTGGTGTTTTCGGGGTGCAGGGCATTCCCGACCTCAAATAATATTTGACGAGCCGGGTTTAGTTCTTTGGCATAAAAGTAGGTTTGACCGATCTCTGTAAATGCGGGGCTGAAATCTGTAAGCAGTTTGATTATGGGGTAGCCTGGGTGGGTGATCATAAAACGCGCAAGGGTGCTGGAGCCTTTGTCCATGATCCATGCTTCAAAGTCAGGATTGTTGACGTCGTCCCGGCTGGTAACGGCGGGCATTCCCATTTCTTGGAGAATGTCGATCCGGTTCTGGCTTATGAGCAGATCATCCCGATACAGGTTTTTTAGCTGTGCCAGAGAGCGTGAACTTTGGCTGGCTGTGTAAAACCCTAAAACAAAAATTATGGCAAGAAATATCAAAATATTTACAAGCTGTTTATTTTTTCGGTAAGCAGGCGAGCGGAAAAGAATGACGATCATCCCGGCTGTTGTGAGCGCGGTAAAAAGGTTGGTATCTTTTAGAAATGCCCAAAAGAAGAATGTGACTCCCCATGCCAGCGCCCATTTGGAGATTTTTGCATTTCCATTCTTTTGAAGCATTGTCCCGATCTTTATCATAAAAGCGAGTTGAAGCGCAAAAAGGGAGAATGTCAAAGATTCAGACATTAGAATGCTGTCCCAATCTGCCATTTGCGGGGTGTATGCAAATGCGAGAATTAGGATTGTGCTCAAAACCTTAAGCCAGGGGTTGTGGATGGTTTCGGCGATGAACCATGCCAGCAATCCCCATCCTAAAAGCGAAAGGATAAGTTGAACGATGACGATTTTGTCAAAGCCGGGCTGGTATGCCCGATTGGTCGTATCAATGGAACCGTTGACAGCGATCTCGTATCCGGTTTGCGGCTCAAATATTTTGTAAAAAAGATTTGTGGTTAACAGTCTGCGTCCCGTGAAGATTTCAGCAGAAAAAAAAGGAGCCCTCGAAGCTTCTACATACGTGATTGTGTCGTTTCCGGCGATCGATAGCGAAGGGTTGCCATAAAATTTGATTCGCAGAATTGAGAAAATCAAGATAATGAAAAACACCGCTATGATCGCCGGGGGAAAAGATGCCAACCCATGGCGCACTGAACGATTTTCGGGCATTATTAGCTGGGCTCCAATAGGCTATTGATTTGTTGTATTTGTTCGCTGGTCAATTTACGGCTCTTTGATTCTTCGCGGATGAACCCTTTGAGTTGTTTTAGTTTTACACTGGGGAAGGGGGCTTCGCCCGCTTCGATCTCGACTTGATCGTGAGTGAACACCAACAAGGCTTTTATTTCGGGGAGGGCGTTTTCGTCCATTTTTTTTGCCAAATACTTTTTTATGGATGCAATTTCTGCGTTTGCCTCAAGGTCTGGGCGTCCAATCCCTTCCTGCCCAAAGATGGTCATGTACGCTTGCATAAACCCACCGTTGCGAACCTTCCAGCGATTCTTTTCGAAGTATACCGTTCCACCCTGGTGGTAAGGCAGGAGCACCCATACCCCGGCGGGTCCTACCAGTAGATGAGATGCGGGGGTTGTATAGTGATAGATACTGAAATCGCTGTGAAGCCCTTTTAGACCGGTGTCGATCTTTTCATCGCGCCTTGGAGATCGCCCCCAGCGATTGCCCATATACATGCCGATCTGTGTCATGATAAAACCCACCAGCAAACAGACCAGTGATATTGTAAACAATTGCGGCTGAGTAAAAGAGATGTACATCCCAATACCCAATACCGCCAGGGCAGCCAAGCTTACCCAGTTTCCGATCTTTCCATTTCGAGCAATTAGTTTTTCGTTTTTAATGATCTTCATTTTATTTCTTCAAGCTCTCTTCGATGGCGGTTTTCATTGCGTCCAAAACTTTTACTTCCACAGCTTCTTTTGCCACGCGAATGGCATTCTTGATGGCGACGGCATCTGAACGTCCATGACCAATATATACAAGTCCATTTACCCCAAGCATGGGAGCTGCGCCTTGTTCACTGGGATCCATTAATTTTTTGAGCGCGCTCAGTGCAGGCTTGACCAACAAACCACCAATTTTGGTGGCAAGATTGCCGTTCTTAATGGCGGAACGAACATAATCCACAATGAGTTTGCCTACAGCCTCAGCCGTCTTTAGCATGACGTTACCCGTGAAACCGTCTGTCACGGCAACATCCACTTTGCCGCCGATTACTTCCTTGCCTTCCACATTGCCAACGTAATTGAGTTTGGCAGTTTTGAACAAGGGAGTCGCTGCTTTGACCAATTCGTTCCCCTTGCCTTCCTCTTCTCCATTTGAGACCAATCCGACTTTTGGATTTTTTGCGCCGCGTACTTTTTCGGCGTAAATACTGCCAAGGATGCCGAACTGCAAAAGATTCTCTGGTTTGCAATCGGGGTTTGCACCAATATCCAGAACTACACACGAGCCGGTGGCGGTGGGGAAGATGGGCGCCAGTGCAGGACGGTCTACGCCGCGAATGCGTCCAAGACGAAAGAGGGCGGTTACCATGCCTGCGCCAGTGTTGCCAGCCGTCATAAAGGCATCCGCTTCTCCGTTCTTTACCAGATCCATGCCGACCGCCATTGAGTTTTTGGAATCTTTGGCGCGTGCTTTTAGTACGAGAGATTCTCCCTTATCGTCCATGGTTAACATTTCGGGGGCATGAACAACGCGAATGTTTAACCCCTGGGTATTTTGTGCTGCAAGAACTGGTTGAATTTTATTTTCATCACCAACGAGTATGATCTCCACTCCGTATTCTCGGGCAGCCTGTACGGCTCCTTCAACATCTGGAACAGGGTGTTCGTCGCTTCCCATTGCATCAACTACGATTCGAGCCATATTAATTCTCCTATGTAAGAATGCTTGACAGAAAAGGCAAGCCGATTATAATACTGACCTGCGCGCTGGTGCTGGAACTGGCAGACAGGCACGTTTGAGGGGCGTGTGGCGCAAGCCGTGGAGGTTCAAGTCCTCTCCAGCGCACAATTTTAGTGAGGGGATAGGAAGGAAGTCTTTCCATGTTGAAAAACTTCAAACATAAAACTCTCGTTTTGCTTTTTGTAAGCATAATTGCGGGTTGTTCCCTTCAAGAGGAGCCTCGACCAGAGGCTTCTTCTGATTCTGCAACATCAATGAGTAATGCGGTTGTTAGTATTACATTTGATGATGGGAATGCAGACAATTATCTGGTTCGGCAGGCGTTGGCTGAGAATAACTTGCACGCAACATTCTACGTTGTAAGTGGTTTTACCGGTTCAACAGGGTATATGACTCTGGATGAATTACAAGGTTTGTTTGAAGATGGTAATGAAATCGGCGGTCATACCCTGTCTCATACCAGTTTGGGTGATGTGCGCGGGTTTGATCTTCGAAATGAAATCTGTCGAGATCGTGCAAACTTGATGGAGTTCGGTTTCGATGTTATGTCGTTCTCTTATCCATATGGGTACTACGATGAAGAATCCATGGCGGTTGTTAAGGGGTGTGGTTATAACAATGCCCGTATCGTTACGGGCGGTCCGCAGGAATTCCCTTGGGAAAATCCCTATGAGTTGAAGGCTATGCCCTATGTGGTTGGGGACACTGATGTTTCAAAGCTCAAGCGGTACATTCAAGAAGCAGCAAATGAAAATGCTTGGGCGATTTTAACCTTTCATCATATTTGTGATTATTGCGATAAATTTTCATTCCGCCTTGACCAGTTTGAGGAGCTTTCAAAATGGCTGGGGGAACAGCAAAGCAACCATGGGCTTAAAGTTATGACCATTGCTGAAGTGGTCGGTGGGGATGTACAGCCTGTGGTATTGCCGTAGGACGGGGTTTAATGGATGATCAGACTGCAACAGGTAACAGCGCCTTCGGCTTTTGCAAGTTCACCTAAATCTACGGGGGCGATCGAATAGCCTTTTTCTTCAAGGCGTTTGCGGGTTTCAGGGAAAGTTATCGGGTAGATGATTTTTCCATTAATGGGCAAGCAGTTGGCGGCGAAGGGTTCTGAGGCGTGGACTTCGATCAGGTTATATTCAGGGAAGTTTTTTACATCCACCCAATTTGGGTTTATGAGCAGGGTTTTGTCATCCACTTTTGTGACGGCTGTTTTTAGATGCAGGCAGTCTGTCATTGCCGTTCCATGAATTGTGTAACCGTGTTGGGTAAGGAGTTGTGAGAGTTGATCGATGGCGGCTTGGTTGCTTCGAGTGGACATGCCAACGTAGATATTCTTGCCGAGTACAAGTACATCGCCGCCGTCCACAGTGGCGGGTTCAACAATGTGGACGAGCGGAAGATGCTGTGCAAGATGGGGGATGATGCTTTGCGTTTCTGGTTTGCGCGAATCGGCGCCAGGGCGTGTGATGACTGCAACTTCGGGCAGGATAAATGCGACATCTTCTACAAAAACGGAATCAGGCAGGTTTTGCTCTTCAGGCAGTTCGATTACATTACAGCCCAATTCTTTGAGTAGATTAACATAGGTATCATGTTGTTGTCGGGCGATGTTCATATCGATTGGGGTTCTTTCGATATGAGTGATCTCGCATTCGCTAAAACGCGGACTGATCTTGCGTGTGATGGCGACTGTCATGTTGGAAGGTTATGCTTCGCCGGAACGGTAGCGGTCGATCAATGCTTTGGTTCGGTCATCTTTAGGGTTATTGAATAATTCGCTGGGCGCAGCATCTTCAATGAGCTGCCCTTCAGACATGACGATTACCCGGTCTGCCACTTCGCGGGCGAAGCCCATTTCGTGTGTGACGACGATCATGGTCATACCTTCGTTTGCGACTTTTTTCATTACGTTCAGTACTTCGCCAATGAGTTCCGGGTCGAGTGCGGAGGTGGGTTCATCGAAGAGCATGACGCGTGGTTCCATCGTCAATGCGCGTGCAATGGCGACGCGTTGTTTTTGCCCGCCGGAGAGGCGCAGGGGGTATTCATCTTTTTTGAAGAGCATCCCCACGCTGTCGAGGTTTTGTTCGGCGAGGGCGATGGCTTTATTTTTTTCCATGCCTTTGACCGTGACGGGTCCTTCGATCACATTTTCAAGGACTGTCATATGTGGGAAGAGATTGAATTCTTGAAAGACCATGCCGGTTTTCAGGCGTACATCATGAATGAGTTGACGGCGTTCCTTGCCTTTTGCATCGGCGGGTACTTTGATGCCGTCTACTTCGATGATGCCATGAGAAGGTTCTTCAAGAAAGTTAAGGCAGCGTAACAGGGTGCTTTTGCCGGAGCCGCTGCGCCCAATGAGGCAAAGTACCTGCCTTTCAGGAACTTCGATGCTGATATTTTTGAGGACGTGCAAACGTCCGAAGTATTTATCAAGATTTGAAACTTTTACAATTGGCAGGGACATTTTATTTATCTCCCTTTGAGAGACGGGCTTCCAATTTACCCTGGAAGAATGTCAAAATAAGTGTCATGACCCAGTAAAAAACAGCAGCCATGATGAGCGCTTCAAGGTTGTTAAATTGGGCGCGCCCCACTTTGGTAGCACGCCACATTACTTCATGCACAAAGCCGGTGGCAGAGACGAGAGCCGAATCTTTGGTCATGGAGATGAAGTCGTTGCCCATGGGCGGAATGGCGAAGCGTAACGCCTGCGGCAAAATGACACGCCTCATGGTTTGCCCTGGGGTCATGCCCAATGCCATAGCGGCTTCTCTTTGCCCTCTGCTGACGGAACTCAAGCCTGCGCGAAATGTCTCGGACATGTAGGCACCGTAGTTCAGACCCAATGCCATGACCCCTGCAATGATACCTGGAAGAACAATGCCTAATTGCGGTAAGGCGAGGAAGAAGAAAAAGATTTGCAGGTAAAGCGGTGTTCCACGGATCAGGGATACGTAGAACGTACTAATAGCATATAGCGGCGGGAATGTGGAAAGCCTTCCCAAGGCTGCCAAAAGGGCAAGCATCATTGCTAGTGCAATGGAAAGGAAGGAAATGAGCAGGGTTTGAGATAAGCCTTGGGCAATGAAGGATGCGTTCTTTGACATGAACTCTGAGTCAAGTTCGATGGTTGCAAATGTAAAAGAGCCGATCTGTAGGTTTTGCCCGCTGAATAGAAAAATGAGCAGGAACAATAAAATTGCCCAGGAAATTCCGACGTTTGTACGAAATTGCCTTGCTTTTTTTAATTGTGCCTGATAAAGAATTTCTGCGTGCGAGGTTGGAGCCTGTCCATTATCCGTTGTGGATGCCATGTTTTACCTCCGTGGGTTGGAGTGAAAATAACAAAAAAGGGAAGCGGGGGGATGATCCCGCTTCCCTTTGCGTTCAAATAAGATTAGTTGGGTGCGGTGGTGATATCCATTCCGAACCACTTGTTGGAGAGGTCGGAGAGGCGTCCATCGCTGTGCATGGCGGTGAAGAGTTCGTCTACCTTGGCGCGCAGGGAGGTGGTGTCGAGGCTGGAGGATTTGTCGAAGGCGGCGGCGAGGTCTTCAGAGAAGACGGCGCCATCCAACTTGACAACCGGCATACCAGCGGCGATGTTGGCATCCACCACGGTTTCAGAGGTTACGTAGGCAACGAAGTCGGTACGACCGGCGGCGATGGACTGGGCGCATTCCTGATCGGTTTCGAGCGGAACAACGGTCACATCGGCGGGTACTTCAGCGTAGATGGAAGCGGCAGGGAGACCAAGACCTTCCATGTCATTGTTGAGCCAGGTTTCGTAGGTGGTGGCGGCGCCAGCGCAAACTGCCTGACCGGAAAGATCGCCAACGGAAGCAATGCCAGAGTCGGCAGAAACAGCAACGACGGCGGGGGTGTAGTAGTAGGGCACGCTGAAGTCGAGAATTTCCTGGCGGGCGGTGGTTACGGTCATGGAGCCAACGCTCACGTCCCATTTGTCAGCCCAGGAACCGGCGGTGATTGCATCCCATGAGGGGGTGGCAAAACAGGTTTCAACACCAAGCGCATCGCCAATGGCAATGGCAACATCCACATCAAAACCCTGCATTTCAGCAGTGGTAAGGGCATCCGAAGGACATTTGGTATCTGCCGGGCGCTTGCCGTCGGTATTCAAGAAGGACTGGGGTTCGTAGTTCGGGTCCGTGGAAACGAGGATATAACCACGTTCGTTAATGGCTCCGAGCAGGTCAGACGCAGTGGATGCGCTGCTACCACCGCACGCGGTGAGGACGAGGGATGCCAGCACGATAAGACTGGCAAGGGTTAAAAACTTTTTCATTTTTTCTCCTCCAAGAGAAATTGTTTGATGGACAGTGAGCACTGCCATGAAATGGATTTCATTTCATGCAGTTAAGCATAGACTATTTTTATCAATTGTGCAAGGATATTCCATTAAATTTCATGATGGTAAAATGGCACATCTAAACAAATTCAGGAGAGGTCGATGGCATCTGTTTTTCCAAGCGAAGCATGGCTGAATGAATTGAACGATATTCTTAACTCAGATACTAAATATGCAGATATTGCAAGTGAATGGGAAGGTGATCTCCTTTTTGTGATTCAACCTTCGGGAAACCTCAAAGAACCAATTACATTTTATATTGACTTGTGGCACGGCAAATGCCGAAAAATAGATTACAACCCTGTGCCTGAATCCTACCCGAACCCCGCATTTAAATTGACCGCCTCATATACCGATATTACAGAAGTGTTGACTGGCAAATTAAATCCCATTACTGCCATGATGACGTCTAAACTAAAGGTCAAAGGCAATATGGGGTATATGATGCGAAACGTGCCAATGGTGCTGGATTTTGTGCGTGTTGCACATGAGGCTACCGGTGAAATTCTGTAGCAGTTAGCTGCCCGCTTTAGCGAGAATTTTTTCAAAACAGATACTGTTTTGCACGCCCGCGTATTGCCCGTAATTTGAAATAACCTCATATCCGTTCTTTTTATACAAGCGAATAGGTTCCGGCATATTGCTACCTGTTTCAAGGATGCACCTGCCGTAGCTCATTTCTTTTGCCCAGGTCTCCAGCTCAGTAAGAACCTGACTGGCTGCTCCTTTTCCGCGATATTCTGGCAGGGTGAACATGCGTTTTATTTCCATAACACCGGGTTCATATTCTTTGATCGCGCCGCAAGCTACGGCTTGTGCAGAAACTTGTGCAAGCACAACATGTTTAATGACCGCGATCTTGTTAAATTGGGAGTAAAAAGAATTTTGCTCGCCGTTCTTCCTTGCGAGATCTTCATCTAAAAGGCGGACGAGATGTACAAAACCAGGGTCTTCGGAGTTTGTGCGAAACATAGTAAGCATGTGTATTCCTTTGTACAAAAAAGCCTCCTCGGTAGAGAAGGCTTTTTATGCAGAATCAATTGTACATTAAGAATGAGGCGGGTCTAGAACTCATCATCTTCTTCGAGCCATTCATCGTCATCTTCGCCGTCTTCCTCGTCTTCCCACTCTTCCAGTTCTTCCTCGTCCTCCCACTCATCTTCAGCGGAGGCTCCTTCGGCGGGGGAATAGGTGACGCAGCCGGTGTCAGGGTCGAATTCCACGGCGGCGGCGCCGCACAACCCTTCATCCAGAAACGCACAATCGGTGTAGTGACATTTGATACGGGGCATACTCAAATCCTCCTGCTCTCACTAATCTTGGTTTTGAAATAGGCGTACAACAGCAATAATGAAGACCAATGTCATGGCAATTTGCGAAGTAACGCAGAATGGGCAGATCGCTTTGAGCAAAACCAATTCTACATATACCAGCCAGAGCGTAAACAGAAACCCTGTTAGCGCCATGCCAAAGATCATCAAGGTTGCATTATTTTTAAAAAAGGGATTTCGGTTCTCAAAAAAATGAACGGCAAGGATCGCCGTATAACCGATGATTCCAAACACTGCCACTGGAATGCCATTAACCTCTGAAAAGATACTGGCATTTACAGTAGAACAATCTCCAGAGCCGAGGCACATGCCATCGTTGCCGCTGAGTTTGAATACAGTCATATAAATGGAAACAGCCAACCCAATGACTGAAAGTGCAACTGAAGCATAAAAGAGCTTTTTATTCATGGTTCCTCAAAGTAATATGGCGTCCACTTCCTCACCAGCAGGCACGCATTTTACACCAGCGGGTATGATTAGTAAAGCATCCGCTTGTACCAGTGAAAGAAGATTGCCCGAGCCCTGGTGTCCTGTAAGGCTGGCGATGCGATGTCCGTTTTCAGTGCGGATTTTTGCACGCAGATAACTTTCCCGTCCATCGGACTGAAGTCCCTCTTCGGCTCTTACGCGGACGGTGAGCCTGCTCCCGTCCATTTGACCGTTTACCCGCTCAAGCACGGGGCGAACAAAAACCTCAAACCCAACGAATGCCGATACGGGGTTGCCCGGCAGCCCAATAAATGGAATGCCGCCATATTTTCCAAATGCCAGGGGTTTGCCCGGGCGCATGTTGACCTTCCAAAAGTCCATGTTGCCGTTTGCATCGATTACTTCTTTGATGAAGTCAAATGCGCCGACACTGACTCCAGCGGAGGAAAGAATAAAATCTGCATGGGCTTGGGAGGCTTTGTTTAGCAGGTGGGTGACAGATTCGCGGGTATCTTTTGCCACGCCAAGGCGGATGACCTCTGCACCCGCGCTTTCAATGGCTGCCGCGAGCGAGTAGGAATTTGCGTCTCGAATTTTGCCGGGTTGCAGGGGCTCATTTACATCCAATAGCTCATCGCCTGATGAGAGCAACGCCACCCGTGCTTTTCGGTGGACGGGGACTTCTGCGATGCCTAGAACTGCCAACATGCCCAAGTCTTGCGCTTTGAGAATTCGTCCCTGGTTTAAGATGATCTCTCCAGCGCGAATATCCGAGCCGCAGGTGCGGACGTTTTCACCGGCTTGAATTTTTTTTGCAAAACTCACTGTGTTTGGGGTGGTTGTTCCGGCGCCGTGGTGGCTAAACCCTGTATCTTCGACCATGATGACGCTGTCTGCGCCGTGGGGGAGTTGGGCGCCTGTCATGATTCTGGCTGCTTCGCCGGGTTGCAGCGAAACTTTCGGCGTGGAACCGGCTGGGATATCGGCAACCACGCTCAACGTCACAGAAGAGGCGGATGTATCTTCCGCTCGCAGGGCAAAACCATCCACCGCAGAGTTATCAAATGAGGGATGATCTCCATCTGCAAAAATATCTGCGGCAAGGATGCGGTTTCTGGCACTGGCAAGCGGGATGTTTTCAGTTGGGTTTGCGGCAAAATGAGAAAGGATGCGCTCGCGCGCTTCGGTTACAGTAAGCATAAAGACGCGGCGATTATACTCCCCAAGTGATTTTTGCTACCCTGGGTTTGTTCGTATGGCTTCGAGCACGTTGGGCAGGTTTTCGATGCGGGTGAGAATGCGGCTGAGTTGGGTGAGGTCTTTTACCTCGATGATGAGACGCAGGTCGGCATTGCTGCGGTGGACGTTGACCGCAACATTGTTGATGTTGATGTTATCGTCTGAGAGCAGGTTTGAGATGTCACTCATTAGCCCGGGGCGGTCGTATGCTTTTATGCGGATGGGGACGGGGAAGGTTTGCTCCACATGCCCCCAGCCAACTTTGAGCAGGCGTTCACGATCTCCGATCTGGAGGATGTTGGGACAGTCTTGCCGGTGAATGGATGCGCCGCGCCCACGGGTGATGTAGCCGACGATCTGATCGCCGGGGGCGGGGTTGCAGCACCGTGCCATGGAAGCGAGCATCCCTTTTAAGCCGACCACTTCGACGGAATCGGTGGGGGTTTTGAGCGGCTCGGGTGCATTGGCTTCGAGAATATCCTTGATCTCTTCATCTTCTGAGAATTGCTTGATGAGCTTGCTTGTGGAAAGTTCGCCAGTGGCAAGGTGGATGAACATGGCGTCTGTGGCTTTGTAACCAAGTTCGCGGGCGATCTTTTCGTAGTTAACTTCGCCGATGCCAAGCCGTTGTATTTCACGTTCGAACATGCCGCGCCCGTTGGCAAGGTTTTGCTCATCTTCAAGAACCTTGAACCATACGCGGATCTTCGATTTGGCGCGTTGGGTCTTGACCATGTTGAGGCTGCCGTTCAACCAGTCGCGGCTGGGTCCGCCTCGTTTGGCGGTCAGTATATCCACGGTGTCGCCTGTTTTCAACTCGGTATCAAGCGGTACCAGTTTGCCGTTTACGCGAGCGCCGCGGCAGCGGTGACCGATATCTGTGTGGACGTGGTAGGCGAAATCGAGCGGGGTGGAACCGGCGGGCAGGTCGATCACATCTCCGCGCGGGGTGAAGATGTAGACCCGGTCTTGAAACACATCGGTGCGCATCGATTCGACGAACTCACTTGCGTCATTTACGTCGGTGCGCCATTCCATCATCTTTCGCAGGTCTTTGATGCGTTCCTGGAATTGCTCGTCGTGCTTGCCGCCTTCCTTGTATCGCCAGTGTGCGGCAATGCCATATTCGGCGTTGAGGTGCATTTCCATGGTGCGAATCTGAATTTCGAGCGGTCTGCGGTCTTCATACATTACGGCGGTATGCAGGGATTGGTAGTGGTTGTCTTTGGGGGCGGCGATGTAATCATCGAACTCATCTGGCACGGGGCGCCAGGTGGTGTGGATGACCCCCAATGCGGCATAACAGGATGGCACGTCTGGCACGATCAGGCGTACTGCGCGTACATCGTAGAGCATATTGAAGGACTTGTCCTTCTTCTGCATCTTTTTATAAATGGAGTAAATGTGTTTGGGGCGTCCGCTTATTTCGGCTTTGATGTTGTTTTTTTCAAGCAATTGGACGAGCTTTGTTTTTATATCTTCAAGTTGTTTTTCGCGGTCGGGGCGGCGCTCTGCCAGTTGCTCGGCGATCTCTTTGTACTTGTCGGGGTGAACGTACCTAAAGCTTAGGTCTTCCAATTCCCACTTTAATTGCCAGATGCCGAGCCGGTTTGCCAGCGGGGCAAAAATATCGAGGGTTTCTTGTGCAATGCGTTTACGTTTGTGTTCCGGCATGTAGCCGAGTGTGCGCATGTTGTGTAAACGGTCTGCCAGTTTGATGAGCACCACGCTTACATCTTCACCCATGGCAAGAAAGGTTTTTCGGAGAGTCTCCGAGATCATATCTTCCTTGCGTCCCAGCAGGGCGGGTTGAACAATGGTTTCTTCTTTTTCGTCTTCGCCGGTTTCGGCGTGCTGGTCTCCGCGTGAAACGCGCGGCAGGTGGGCAAGCTTTGTGACTCCATCCACCAAAAGGCGGACGGTATCCCCAAAATCTCTGCGAAGGTCTGCAAGGGTAATGGAGGTGTCTTCTACGGTGTCGTGTAACAATCCCGCCGCAACCACTTCAGCAGGGACTTTTAATTCGGTGAGAATTTGCGATACGGCAATGCAGTGATTAATGTACGGTTCCCCTGAATGCCGCTTTTGTTCGCGGTGTGCTTCTTCGGCTGTGGTATAGGCGCGCATGACCAACTCTCGATCTGCCGCGGAGTACGTCTCTGGGAGTTGTTCAATAAGTTTGTCGATAGGATTATCAGCCACTGCCTGTTTCATATATCAATTTTACTACGCCCCGCTTCATACGGGATGAAGGCTTGCCCCTGTTTCGGTACAGTTACCAACGCTGAAAAAAGCGGCGGGAGCTCTCCCGCCGCTTTGGTGACCTAAATCGTTTTTAACAGCGCTTGTCGGCTGTTGCGCAGACGGTCTGCAATGATCTCGGCGATCCGTTTCATAACGGCGAAGCCGTGTTCGGGGCTTTTTTCAAGCAGCTCTAAGAACGGCTGGGCTGGAATGATGATCAGGGAAGAATCCTCGTCACTTTCGGCGCTGGATGTGTAATGATGAGGTGCAACGACGCCTGACCAACCAAAACTTTGATACGGACTGGAGACAAAGGATACGGTGATGCTTTCGGGTCGGGAGGTTAGTTTGACGCGCAACACGACACTTCCTTTAATTAGAAAATGTAATTTATCGGCTGATTCTCCCTCACGGAAGATGAACTCGCCTTTTGGAACCGCCGTCTCTGTGCTGATGGATGCTATTTCTGCGAGGAGTGTTTCTGGGAGTCCGGCGAACAGGCTGAATTTTGACAGGGTATCTGTGCTGATCATGAAATGGGTCTCCAATCTTCGGGGGGGGTAGGGTGAATGGTGGTAAACAGGCTTGAGCGGGGAATGAAGCGCACGAGCCATTTATCTAAGGTTGTTTTTGAGGTCGTCGCGCCAATCCAATGATCCGCCGATGACAACTCCCAGAAGCATAAGCAGAACGAGGATGATCACGCCTACCCATATTGCATAGGGTGATGCCCAAACTAGCGGAAGAATGAGGGTGCTGATTATGCCAAGCAGTAAACCATATAGGGGCATGCGGACGGTGTGAGGAAAGTCTTTCCATGCGCCGGAAAGTTTGAAGGGCTTTCTCATGCGTCTGGCTTTGGTGGAGATGCCGCGTTGTACGGTGCGCTGTTTTACCAAGGGATCGCGGTCGGCGATCTGCCTTTCGCGCAGCCTTTTGAGACGCTCCTGTTCCAGATCGGACATGTCAACTTCCTTTATGTTTATAACTGATGTTACGCGGTTTCCTCGTAGCGCGACATTTATGTCGCCCGAAAACACGAGATAAATCTCGTGCTACTGCGTAAGGTGAGTTTATAATATTCTACAGGAAAAAAGTGGAAATGCCAGTCACGAATAATGTCACCAGATTTCTAGATTCGCGCAAAGTGAAATATACCGCGCATGAACTGCCTGCCGAAAAATTGGGGGCAGAAGAATCGGCTCGGTTATTGAATATGCCGATAGAGCAGGTTTTTAAGACCATTGTTGTGAAGCGCGAAAAGGGCAAGCCGGTATTGACTGTGGTTCCAGGCTCGCAAGTTGTGGATTTGAAAAAACTCGCTTCTTTTTTAGGGGAGAAGAAAATGTTTCTGCCCACAGAGCGCGAAGCAGAGCAGATGACGGGTTTGCAAGCGGGGGGTATTTCTCCGCTGGCTTTGATCAACAAAGGGTTTCAAGTTGTACTTGATGCGTCTGCACAAAGTTTTACAGAGATACATATCTCAGGCGGGCAGCGCGGGTTGAATATTCAAATTGCGGTCGCAGATCTGGTACGGCTAGTCAATGCAAAAGTTGGGGATGTAAGCAATTGATGCGTTGCCATAAAAACTAATAGGATACAAAATCTCCCGCCAGCGCACCATTGACCCAAACCGAATACCTGCCAGGGGAATAAGCGCCCATGAGCACACTGGCTTCAAACTGTTGAAAGACATTGTCGCATTGCACATCGGGGTTGACAAGGCTGTACACTTCAATGAACACGTTGTACTCCTCGTCGGGCTCACTAATGTCGATGCGCAGTTCATTGCAGACACTTGGCATACTGCCCACAAAACGGATGGCGGCACGCGGCGGGGTGAATTCGTATTGTTCTGAAAAAACAACACTGGAAATATTTACGGTTGCGACCTGCCAGCTTACATCCTCCAGCTTTGGCTCGAATGAGTTTTCATTGGGCGTAATGCGGTAGGGCGGGGCAGTGGTTGGAGTGGGTTCAACTGCGGGAGTAGCTATGCACCCCGTAACTAAAATGGTAATTAAGAAAAGGCTTGAGAATCTCATGAAGCGGCTCTCCGTTGCTCATAATAACACGGAGTGTTTGCCAGAATCAAAAAGTCCACCCAATACAGGCGGACTTTTTGATGAAGACTTCCACTTTTTCAGGCTTTCCAATGCGCCTAAGAGATCCGTCGCCGCATTCAAGATCGAACCGGCATAAGGATCTTTGGATATAAAGTCTCCCGTCCCCAGCCCGTGATACAAACCGGATGGGGTGGCGATATTAATGAGAATATGGCCTGCTTGTTTAGGCGGATTTGATAGAACATCTACAAGCACAAGCGGAATGGCATTCACCGCATTTTCACCGGCTTTAAGCATGGCATCAATTTGCCCATTCAGCGAGTCGTTGGGCTTTTCCCATGTCACACCGCCGCCAGAAGAATGAAAACTGCGGGCAGAGTGATCTGCATACCCAACCACACCCATTACACCGGTTGAAGTGGCAACTTCCACCATAACGCAATAGACCTGTTTTGCAAGCTCCGGCGCAGGCTGAACCTTCAAAAAGTAACGCATAAACATCCATGCCTGCATGTAATGACGGGTTTCCAGCCCGGGCATGGAAAGAATTTGCCGATAGACCTTTTGTGCTTCTTCAAACTGCTTGTTTTTTAGCTTGGTGCGGGCTTCAATAAAAAGTGACCACGGCTGGGCGGAGTTATCATCTCCATTGGGCCATTCATTTAACTGCGAATTACCCGCGTAAGCATTGCGCAACGGAGTTGCAGAGCTTTCAACTTTTTGTTCTTTCTTCTTGAATAAATTAAACATAACACTCTCCTCAGTATTGATATGGAAAGTATATGCAAAGCCCGCACAGGGTAAATAGGACTTTGGGCTATTTCTCGGTGTTTTTTACTCTCCCTTTAGTCACCCAGCGCTTCTTCCACGGCAGAAACCGCGTGGATCTGCGTTGTTGGGAACAAAGGGACGCTGCTATCGCCGTCCTTCACAAGCAGTTCTATTTCGGTGCAGCCCAAAATAATACCTTCAGCGCCCTGTGCCACCAGCTCTCTCATAATGCGTTTGTATTCCGTTCGCGATGCCTCAACGATCTTTCCCTGCACAAGTTCATCGTAGATCACACGATGGACGATCTCCCGATCGTTTTCGTTTGGAACGATCACATCCAACCCAAACGAATCTGTGAGCCGTCCTTTGTAAAAATCATGTTCCATTGTGAAACGGGTTCCCAGCAAACCAATTCGCTTGATCCCGACCGCCTGTATCTTTCTTGCGGTGGCATCTGCAATATGCAAAAAAGGAATGCCTACATTGGCAATGATCTGGTCTGCCAGTTTGTGCATGGTATTCGTGCAAAGCACAATAAAATCCGCGCCGCCGCGCTCAAGGTCCTGTGCGCATCGAATTAAAATTTGCGCCGCTTCATCCCACTTATTTTCATGCTGTAATTTTTCGATCTCGGCAAAATCCACTGTGATCATTAAACTCCTCGCAGAATGAAGCCCGCCCAGTTTTTCCTTTGCCGTCTCATTGATGATGCGGTAATACTCAATCGAAGATTCCCAGCTCATTCCGCCAATCAGACCGATGGTTTTCATTTGTGAACTCCTTCAAGGGGTGAATTTTTAAATACATGCGGCGCGATGACGTACACCCCGCTTCCACTTACAGCGACAGTTGAATCAGCCAGTCGAATTTCTCCTGCACTGATAATTTTTCTCGACCCCGTTTCGATGATGCGCGCTTCAGCGATCAAGGGCTGTTCCAGCGGAAGCATCTTGTGATAATTGATGTTGATATTGGCAGCCAATACTTTATATCCCGCCGCCCAAACCACCAAGCCCATCACTTCATCAAGAATGGCAGCCGAAGCCCCGCCGTGTGCATGCCCGGGCGGACCTTGGTGCGTTTTCTTCAAAGTGAACTCGGAGGTGAGAACACCATCATCATCTACGAACATTGTGATCCCAATGGACCCGGGGTTTTCATCCCCGCACACAAAACACCAGCCATGATATGGAACTTGTCTTTTCATACCGTCCATTTAACCACAAAGACGGCAGAAGGTTTTATACCCAGTATGGTCATGTATGACCGTGGGCATAATATGCTAGAATCACAATATGCTGATTCGCGTAAAAATGATCGCCAATTACCGCGACGCGCTCCCCCCAGGGCACAAACATGGCGTGGTGGAATTGGATGTTCCCAATGGAACGACGGTCTACGATGCGGTTTCACGATTTGATATCCCCCTTAATGATGAGAGTGTCATCGTCCTGAATGGACTTACAGTAGATATGGATACCCCCCTCAAAGAAGGGGATATGGTTACAGCATTTTCCGCCATTGCTGGCGGGTAAAAGAGAAAATATATCAAGGAGACAACATGTACGGTTGGCATCTCAAAATACTGCGCGTAAACCTCACGACCCGAAAAATCACCACAGAGAATGTGGATCCGAAGATTGCGCGCGATTATCTCGGCGGACGCGGCTGGGCGATCCATTATATGTATAAAGACATGGACCCATCTGTAGATGCCTTGTCGCCTGAGAACATGCTTATCTTTGCCACGGGACCGCTCACAGCAACCCCTGCGCCAACTGGCAACCGCTATATGGTGGTGACCAAATCTCCACTCACGGGCGCACTGGCGCACTCCAACTCTGGCGGCGAATTCCCAACATGGATGAAGCGCACCGGCTTCGACATGTTCATTTTTGAGGGCAAAGCCTCGGAACCAGTATACATTTTGGTGAACGAGGATCAGGTCGAGGTCCGGTCTGCGGCGCATGTGTGGGGCAAGGATGTGCATGAGACCACCGATATCCTCAAAGCGGAAATATCCGAAGAAGCCCGAGTCGCTTGTATCGGACCTGCCGGTGAAAATCTTGCGTTGATGGCAGCGATCATGAACGATAAACATCGCGCGGCGGCTCGCTCTGGCGTAGGCGCGGTAATGGGAAGCAAGAATCTCAAAGCCGTGGTGGCAATGGGAAATAAGAACCCGCCTCTGCACGACTCGGAAGGGATGCGTACCCTTAGCGTGGACACGTCGAAGGCGGTGGGCGCGGACGTGAAGAAAGGCTCGAACATGCGCATTTACGGCACATCCTATGTGCCGCAGGTGACCAACACCCTCGGCATTTTGCCGACCCGTAATTTTCTACAAGGGACGTTTGAACATGTTCATAATGTGGATGGGGATGCCCTCAAAGATAACTACCTGATCCGTCACACACCTTGTTATCGCTGTCCGCTTTCTTGTGGGCGGCTCACCGAAGTGCCGGATGGTCCCTACAAGGGAAAAGGCGAGGGTCCCGAATACGAGACGATCTCGTCGCTGGGTACGGGCTGCGGCGTGAGTAACCTTGCTGCGCTTGTAAAAGCCAATTACCTGTGCAACGAATACGGCATGGATACCATCACGACCGGCATGACGATTGCCGTGGCAATGGAGATGTATGAGAAGGGCTATCTCACCGAAGCGCAGATCGGAATGCCGCTCAAATTCGGCGACCATGATGCCATGATCGAAATGATAAAACTGATGGCGTATAACAAAGGGTTTGGTCGGGATCTGGCACAAGGCAGTTACCGCCTTGCTGAAAAATATGGTCATCCTGAACTTGCTGTGACCACCCGCAAACAGGAATTCCCCGGCTACGATCCGCGCGGCTCGCAGGGTATGGGGTTGTTGTATGCAACATCCAACAAGGGCGCATCTCACATGGAAGGGGATGTAGCGTACGAAGAAGTCTTTGGCGTGCCTGTAAAAGAAAATCCGCTTTCGACAGATGGAAAACCGGAACTGGTAAAACACTTTCAGGATTCGTTCGCACTGATGGATTCGTCAGGCGTGTGTGTGTTTGTTGGTATTCGTTACATGTTCAATAAGGATCGAATGATCCTTCCGCAGACGTTGGCAGAGATGATGAACCTTGCCACAGGTGCAGGCTACACAGCCGAAGAAGCCATGAAAGCTGCCGACCGTGTCTATACCCTTGAGCGCATGTTCCTCATCGAAGCTGGTTCTGGTCCCGAATGGGATGTTCTGCCCGACCGTATGATGAAGGAACCGCTCCCTGATGGACCCGCCAAAGGCAAAGTAGTGGAACTCGATAAGATGCTGCCAGAGTTTTACGAAAAACGCGGTTGGGATGCAAAGGGATACCCCACCAAAGAAAAATTAATGGAATTGGAATTGCCGGTACGTTAAGTTTGAGAGATGCCCAAGCCCGATGGGGACTGGGCATCTCTATTGTTTTTTTGGAGGAAAAAATGTCTAATGTTGATCAAGCAATTCAATTGATCCGTCAGGGTAATAAGAAGGAAGCCCAGAATATATTGCAGGCTGTGATCAAATCAAACCCCAAAGATGTGCCAGCCTGGTTTTGGTATGTAGAAACTTGTTCCACCGATAAAGAGCGTATTCAACTTTTGGAAGTTTGCCAGAAGATGAACCCCGGTAATACGCAGGTTGCCCAGGCGCTACAAACACTGAAGGGTAAATATAATGTTTCGCCTTCACAGCCAGCGAAACATGTTGAGCCGTTTCAAAACATGGAGGCGGACCCTGCGCCGTTCACTCAAGCAGACTTGCACAGCGAACCATTTCTCAATTCGTATCAGCAGCCTGTGGAACCTGAGCCGTTTCGAGATGACTTATTTTCCGGCGATGTGCGTTCTTCATTTGGCTACGAAGAACCGAAACAGCCGGAAAACCCATGGGAAGATTCTTCAGAGTACAAACCCTTTTCTTCTTCCGATATATCATCTGATCCGTTCCCACAAAATAAAAAGAAAGAAGCCTGGGAAATGGATTACTCCAATTATGAAGATGCCTCCATGCTCTCAAGAAAACCAAAACCGGTGGTGAAAACCTATTCGACTTTTGATGCGTGGATGACCGTCATGTCTTTTAGTGATATCAAAGCATACGAGGATGTTTTGGATGACCCCGAAGCGGGACTCGGACGGGCTTTTACATGGATTGCGATTGCCGGGGCTGTTAATGCGCTGGTTGTGCCTGTGTTATTTCTCACCAACCCTCAATATGGCGAGGTGTTGCAAATGCCCGAATTTCGCCAACTTTCCCAGTCTTACAACATGAGCGCACTTCTGGTTCTTTTTACAGTTGTCATGTTGTTGGTTACTCCGATCAGCAGCATGGTTGGGCTGGTCATAACAGGCGGGCTTCAAAACCTGTTGGCAAAAATGTTTGGCGGCACAGGGAATTTTTCACGCACTGTTTATGCCATTGCCGCATACCTGGCGCCAACCACAATCGCCATCTCCCTTTTAACAATGATCCCTATCGTGGGACAGTGTTTTTCTGCGCCGTTGGGATTTTATAGCTTGTATATGAATATTCGGGCATTGCGGGCGGCTCATTCCATGTCTACTGGTGCGGCGCTTGGTGCAGTTCTTGCCCCCGGAATTTTGGTTTTCATTTTCGCCTGTCTTTTGATGATGTTCGCAGGCAGCGCCTCTGGATTTGCCTCGTAAATTTTAGTATTCTTTTCCCATTAAAGAGGTGGATAAATAACCGCCTCTTTTCTTTTGCCATGACCGATACCCCCGCCAACCTTCTCTGTAAAGCCTGCGGACTGTGCTGCTCCGGACATTTTTTCTCATGGGTGCGGCTTAACGCCCCCGAACTCGACCCCGTTGAAAAGCTCGGCATAAAAGTGATTCGCAACGATCCACGCCAGCGCGGATTCTTACAGCCCTGTTCCATGTGGCAGGGTACGTGCGTTATCTATGCCTCGCCCGATTATCCCCGTAGCTGCAAAAAATTCAATTGCCAGGTTCTGCGCAGGCTGCTTGATGATGATATTTCATTTCCAGATGCAATGGTGATGATCGAAGAGACCCTGAAATTGATTCGTGAAATCGAGTCTGTGCTACCGAATTCTGTGGATAAAAGTTTCCGCGAGCGAATGATCGCCCAAAAAGAAAAGTTCGAAAAAAAAACAGAACGCCTCCCACATGAGCAGGCGTTCCTGAACCAGACCCGGAAACTGTTGGATTGGTACATCTATCGTTTTGGCGTGGATGAGTTTTTGGATTACGAGAAGTAAAGGTGACTTCTCTTGTTAATAGAATACCTTCTTCAAATCATCCACAACCTTAAAATACTTTCGGTATGCAGCCGTTTCATTCAGCACCCCTCGCAGAGCGATGAATAACTCCGCTTGCAGGTATGGATTCTTTTCCTGAGTCTCTTTGGATAGAAGAACCGCATCATCCTCCATTGAAACGGATAGCTGACCCCCAGCCGCCAGCCACTCCAAGCCGAGTTGAATAACGCTTTCCCGCGCAGCAGATGCAGCAGCCAGTTCAGAGACGCTTGTCTTTCCTCGGCGTTGGTTGAGGACGAATTTGCACAAGCCTGCCAGGTAGGTCAAAAATTCATCGGGTTTTTGCTCAGAGGGGGCAATGCCAAACACATAGACAATCTTCGGTTTGACAATTTCCAGCGCTTTGCGCAATTCAGCGGGGGAGGGCGGTGCCGTGTAAATGGTCAGTTCGTCGGCTTCGGTCAGGTCGAGGCGGTGGACGCCTGCGCCGCGGTCGGGTCCTTCTGCCCAGATTAAGGTTGAAGGTTGCAGGTTTAAGGTTGCAGGTTGCAATCTCAAATCTCGAATCTCAAATTTCGTTTCTTTTACTTCAACTGGCTTTTCTTCTGCGACCCTGAATTCCTTGAATTGCAGTGTCACCTGCTTTTGCCCGCGGAAGGTTGTTCCGCGCAGGGTGTAGGCAATGTCGAATTTGGTTTCGGCTGGCGGAAGTTCTTCACCCGCGCCGCCCCACCACAGAAAACTGCCAACTTCGCCGTTTTCGTCTTCCACATTCAAGCGGATGTGTTCTTTCGTCTTTCCTATTTCCCGGACAGATTTCAACATCACATTGCGGGTTGCCAACGTCAACTCAGGGTTGCCTGCGCCAAAGGGGGCGAGCAGTTCCAAACTATCAGCGAGATCAAGGTTCAGGTCGGAGAGAGCAAGCCAGGCGTCGAGTTGAAGCGTGGGTTCTTCCCGAATGGTTTCGCCAAGTTGCTTTTCGATCGCTTTGCCCAATCCGCGACGGAAGGCGGGGAGGTCATCCTTTTTCAATGACATGCCCGCCGCCATGGGGTGACCGCCAAAGCCGAGCAATAAATCTTTTTGCGTCGTGATGGCTTCGGTGATGTGCAAGCCTTCGATGGAACGCGCCGAGCCGCGCAGAATACCGTCTTCCGATTCGTTGAAGAGGATGGCGGGTTTGTGATAGCGGTCTACGAGGCGGTTGGCAACGATGCCCACCACGCCGCCGGGCCAGTTGGGATGCGAAAGCACGATGGCGGGCTGGTTAAGCAGGTCGGGGTTTTCTTTGAGCTGCGCTTCAGCGGCATCGGTGACTTGTTTGGTGAGCATCCGGCGTTGCGCGTTCAAGCCTTCGATTTGAGCCGCAAGTACACGAGCGCGTGCTTGGTTATTGGTAATTAGTAATTCAATGGCAGGGTTTGCATCACCTAATCTGCCGAGTGCATTTAATCGAGGTGCGAATGTGAAACCAATGGTTTCTTCGGTGAGCGAATCAAAACTTGCGCCTGCCAGTTCTGCCATCACCCGCAAGCCGATGCGGTTTGTGTTGCGCAATTGCTCAATGCCTTGTTTGGCAAGTGTGCGGGTTTCGCTTTGAAGTAGGGCAACATCGGCAATGAGACCGAGGGCGACAAGATCGAGTAACGTAGTGGCGACTTCAGTCGCCTGGCTGTGACGACTAAAGTCGTCACCACGCAAGAGCGCTTCGGCAAGTTTGTATGCAACACCCACACCCGCCAAATTTTTTAGTGGATGATCTTCTGGTAATAATTTTGGGTTGATGATGGCTTTCGCATTCGGTAGGGTTTCGCCGAGGTCGTGATGGTCGGTGACGATGACCGTCAGCCCGTGGGCGTTGGCGAAGTCGATCGCTTCGTGGGCGGTGATGCCGGTATCGCAGGTGAGTAAAAGTTTTGCGCCGTTTTCAATGATCGGCTTGAGCGACTCGATGTGAACGCCGTGGCTTTCACGTCCGCGCACGGGCACGTAGTAAATAACATTTGCGTTCAGGGCTTGCAGCGTCTGCACCAGTAGGGCGGTGGAGGTTTGCCCGTCCACGTCGAAATCACCCCAGACACAGATTTTTTCTTCTTTGCGTATAGCCAGAACGAGGAGTTCGGCGGCTTTTTGGATATCTGGAAATTGCGAGGATGAATTCTTTTCAGGATAAAGAAACGCCTCAGCCTCGACGGGGGAGTTGATTCCGCGTCGGAGTAGAGTCTGCGCGATGAGGGGAGGCAGCCCCAAATTAAGGAATGAGGCGGGGGTGTCAACGGGATGCGGGTCAAGCCAGCGGGTCATTTCGTTTCCAATTTTGGGTTTTGAGTCGAATTATCTGTTTTTGGTTGTCATTGCCCCATTGTTTGAGGGCTTCGAGCACGGGGGTAAGTGAGCGCCCGAACTCGCTGAGCGAATATTCCACGCGCGGCGGCATTTCGGCGTATTGCGTGCGGATGATGAGTTGGTCGAGCTCTAATTCCTTCAACTGTTGGGCGAGCATTTTTTCGGTGATACCCGTCAGCCCACGCCGCAGTTCGCTGAAGCGCATCGTGCCGTTATAAAGTTTCCAGAGAATGCGCGCCTTCCAGCGTCCACTCAGGAGTTGCAGCCCCGTTTCCACGGGGCAGATGTTTTGCGTCATGCTTACTTCCTTTTTGGTAAGTATCTGTTGAAAAAGTGCGTACTTGAAATTCTTATACCATGAATTATCATCCGTGCATGGTTTCCAAAAAAAACTCGCTCTCGAACATGCAGTGGAAGGGAAAGTAATCTACCTGCTGGCATTGATTGTGCTGGTGCAGTTCACCTATCCCGTCACTGCGTACAGCACACTGGCGCTGGTGGAGTATGAAATTTTGTACGCCTCAATGCTGCTGGTAGGAATTTTGCTTGGGCGCGACTCGCGCTTTCACACCATCTTCCTGACCGTAACAGGCATCCTGTACCTGACCGCCAGCCTGATTTACGCCGCCAACCCCACCGCCATCTGGGCGGTGGTCATTACCTACATGGTGCTCATTCCCTACCTCGGCATGTTGATTTGGATTTTGACGCGTTTCCTCGCCATTGCCAAAACCATCACCCGTGACGTGCTGTATGCGGCGGTGGCGTTGTACCTTTTGCTGGGGGCAATTTTTGTGCCAGTGTACGGTCTGTTGGATTTTCTCATTCCCAATTCGTTTCGTGACGGCGCGTTTCCCGACGTGCCCGTGCAGTGGCAGCAGTTGATTTATTTTTCGTACACCACGCTCACCTCTTCAGGCTATGGCGATATTCTGCCCGTTTCGTGGTGGGCGCGTTCCATCGCCAACTTGGAGATGATTATGGGCATTCTGTTCATCACCATCGTCATGTCGCGTTTGGTCAGTTTATATAAATCCGAAACACAGTAAGGAGAGAAACATGAAAATTGCAATCATTGGCGCGGGCAACATCGGCGGCACGCTGGGAAAGAAATGGGCGGAGGCGGGGAACGAAGTCCGCTTTGGAGTGCGTAACCCTGCGGATGAAAAACACGCCGCGCTTCATTCTTCGGGCAAAGTTGTTCCTGTTCCCGAAGCCTTATCCTCCGCCGACGTTGTCCTCGTCGCCATCCCTGGCGCGGCGGTGGGGGAGTTCGTGGCGGAACATGGCGCGGCGTTGAATGGAAAGATCGTCATCGACGCGGCGAACAATCCGCGCAACCCGGTGTGGAATAATTTTGAGAAATTTCAAAATGTAGCGGGCATTTCGCTCGTGCGCGCATTCAGCACGCTGGGCTGGGAAAATTTTGCCAACCCCGAAATGCACGGCACTGCCATAGACTTGTTCTACTGCGGTGCGGCGTCGGCGCGTGATTCAATGGACACGCTGATTTCAAAAATCGGTTTACGCCCGGTCTATGTTGGTGATGTGGACGCGGTTCAAATTGTGGATGGCATGACACACCTGTGGTTCGCGCTGGCGTTCGGGCAGGGCAAGGGGCGCCGTATTTCTTTCAAAATGCTGGAGGATTAATGTCCGGGTTATTTGCACCTCCGCGCCTGACCGGACACGGACATGGCGAAGACCGTCGCGTAACGTGGCTGGAATTGTTCTATGACCTCGTTTATGTGGCGGCGTTGATTCAGTTGGGCAACACCCTCAGCGAAGACGTTACCCCCGCTGGCTTCACGCGCTTTGTGATTCTCTTTGCTCTGCTGTGGTGGGCGTGGACCGGCGTGACCTTTTACATCAACCGCTTTATCGTAGACGATGTGCCACACCGTTTGTTGGTCTATTTGCAGATGGTGGGCATCGCCTTCATGGGGGTCAGCGTGGGCGGCGCGTTTGACGACCTGACACGTCAGTTCGCGCTGGCGTACATCTTTGCGCGTGTGGTCTTGGTGGTTTTGTATTTGCGCTCGTGGAATGTGGACAAAGAAATTCAGCCATTGATTCGTATCTACGTCGGCAGTTATGGGCTGGGCATTTTCATCTGGGGGGCGTCGCTGTTCGTGTCAACTGCCATTGCTCCAACCTTGTGGGTGGCTGCCATGTTGCTGGAAGTGGTCGCTGTCTTTTTACCGCGCGCCCGTGAGTTGCAGACCCGCTTCGCGCCACATGTCCACCACATGCGCGAACGTTTCGGCATTTTCGTCATCATTGTGTTGGGGGAGTCGTTCATCAAGATCATCACATCCACACTCAAGATTGCGGTGAATTTCGACATTTTGCTTTTCAGCGTGTTGGGCATCTTCGTAGTCTTTGGGTTGTGGTGGTTGTACTTCAGCAAAATGGAAGTGACCGACATCCGCGCCGACCACTTTGCGCCGTACATTTTGATCTATGCCCACCTGCCGCTGACCATTGGCTTCACTGCATTTGGAGTTGCCGCCAAGAAGGTGTTTCAAAGCCTTGGCGGGGACTATGTCAAGGAGCCGTATCTCACTCTGTACTGCGCCTCGCTGCTCCTGGTCGTGTTGGGCGCTTCCCTCGTAGACTTTTCCCTCACCCGCAGCGGACGCTTCCCTCGCGCGGCATGGTACGTGATTGCGGCAGCCGTGCTGCTGGGAGTGATGTTCCTGCTTCATAAGCCGACTGCGCTCATATTTATTGTCATTGTTGCGTGTTTATTTGCTGTTTTGGTGGCTGGAGAAATTTTCGGCAGTGATTAGTTATATGCCCGTTCCGTATTTGCGGAATAGAAATGCCAATGGAATGCCCACGATCAAATATGCGCCGAAGTATAAAAGTCCGCCGGGGTGTTGGGAAAAATCAAAGAGGGATAAATTGATGAACGCCGCCGCCGTGATGAAGACGATCAACCCGTAGGAAGCAAAGGCGTGGTGCAAAACGGTTTTGTGTCCGATCTGCCAGAAGAAGGGGATGACCGCCAGCGCCAGTGAAAAATAAAATACGCCAAAACTTCGCAGGGTGAAGAGTGACATGATCTCTGGGAAGATGCCGCCGTTCGTGCCGACATCACCGATCTGGGCGACGATGCCGTACCCGCCGAGAAAGCCGACGAAGATGACAAACAGCAAGGCTGGGATTTTCTGCGCAGTGTTTAGGATTTCTCCATTGGGTGTATTTTTTTGGCGCAGGCGGATAATTTCTATTGTGCCGACGAAGGCAGTTAACGCATTGACTACAAGAGTAAGCAGATACAGCCATGCAATGGGATGCTGCAAAACAAGTTTTTCACGGAAGGCGAACAAGACCAGCAATTCTCCAACCCCGAACAACCAAAGATACAGCAGGGAAGTGCGGTTCAGGTTCCACTGCCAGCGGCGGGCGTTGATGAATGCCAGCCAGGCGTTGCCCAAACTCCACGCGCCGATGGTCATGACCATGAATGGGGTTACTTTCCATGCAAAGACAGGTGCGAGCGTTTCGGGGAATATGAATAAGAGTAAACCCGTCAGCCCATACAAAACGGTGCAGGCGTAGGTTAGAAGGCGGGAACCAGTGGATAGCAAGATGTTTCTCCTATGTAGATTTGTTCTGAAAACTGATGTAGGCGACCAAACCAAGGACGGTGAGTATGATCCCTGCTATTCCGATTGTACCGGGTAGGGCGGCGCCGAGGAAAATGATCTCACCCATGAGCGAGAAGACGACCTCAAGCGATTGAGTCGCATCTACGGCAGAGACTTCGTAAGGTTTGTGCGCCAGATGGCGGGCATATAAAAATAAGGTGGTGGCAATCACGCCAGAGAGTAATGCAACCAGCGCGGTGCTGATGAACTGGTCCACGCTGGGGGCGGGGGGAGAGATCACTAGCAGCAACCCAGCCCAAAAGGGGAGAGAACCGAGAGTCAGGAGCAAGACTCGCGCGAAGGCGTTATCCAAAATGGGGTGAGTGATATGCGACAGGCGTGGATGATTCCCCTTGCGCGATTCCCAGACGAGTTGATTGCCGATGGGGTAGGCAAATGCCGCGCCGAGGACGGGCAAAGCGCTTAATAACACTTCGCGGATGCTGGTCAGTGCGGCGTGTTCGACATTTACGAAAAGCACGCCAATGAAGATGACGCCGGTGAAGATCAATCCGTTGCGCGGAACGCTGTGCCCGAACAGCAGCAGCACAATGGGCGTGGCGAGGATGGTGATTTGCCATGTGGTGGCGACGACCCAACCGGCGGCATATTGTGAACTGAACGTGATGAGCGAATAGAAAACACCGAAGCCAATGCTGCCTGCAACGACCCAGAACACCCAATGTTTTATGAAAACATCTTTCACGTCTGCCAGGGCTTTTTTGCCCTGAGTTGCCAGCAGAATCATGATGAGCATTAACAACATAAAGCCGAAGCGCAGGGAGGATGTCCATGCCCAGTGACCGCCCTGCAAACTCAAGGCGCGGTTGATGACGAAGGTACTGCTAAAGAAGAGTGCGGCAAGACTGCCGATTGAAATGAGTTTAAGCATGGTTATCCACGAAGAGCACGAAGGTTCACGAAGAAGGACGATGGACGATCGACCACAGACCATGGTCAATCGTCCATCGTCTATTGTCACATTGTTACGCGTTGAAACTGGTTTTCTCTTTGACTGCTTTGGGCAGGTCTGGCAGGTGGCTGCGATCTACAAGGAAGGTTGAAACTTCGGTCAATTCCTTGAAGATGTAGTGCTGGCGCAGCGCGCCTTCGAGGTAGCCCGCTCCGCTTGTGCCGCCGGTTCCAGAACGAACGCCGATCATGCGGCGCGCCATCAGCATGTGTTTATAGCGGAACTGTGAAAGCATCTCGTCAATATCGATCAAGGTGGAGAGCAGGTCGAACGGCTGTTGGAAGATCGGCAGGTTGCGGTACATCATAATGAACAAGACCGCCCGCATGGCGCCGACAGAAAACTCGCCCAAGCCTTCTTTGTAAAATATTTTTTCCAATTCATCGAACTGGCGCAATTCCACCGAGCCCGAAAGACTGTTCTTGTAAATCTGTTTGTAATCGCTCCAAAATTTTTGCTCGCCTTCCTCAAACGGATATTTGGTTTGGAAGTCCTGCCACAGGGCTTCATCGAAGAAGGGAGTTCGCTCTGCCCATTTGGTGACCAGCCCTTTGAACGTCGCCTCGGTTTCTACGGCGGAGATTGCATCGTAATCCCGTTGGTTGAATCCACCCGGACGGGTGTTCTTGTAGTAGTTGGCTTTGTGGCGTTGCTCCATTTTGAGTCCCAGCTTGGCTTCGATGATACGGAATTGCAAACTCTGAAATCCTGAAGATGGCACAAGCAGGTCACGGAATTCGAGGAAGTCCATCGGAGTCATGGTTTCGAGAATATCCACCTGACGGTTGACGACTTCGAATATCTTCACCACCCGCTTTAGTTTATTAACGGCAATGCTCATTTCTCCGGCATTGTCCAGAACGTTGTCGGTGTCGAAAATTTCGCGCACACGATCTAGTTCGTGAATGACCATCTTGAACCACAGTTCGTAGGCTTGGTGGATGATGATGAAAAGTGTCTCGTCGGTTTTGAGTCCGCTTTTGGGGTGCTGGCTGTTTAAGATTTTATCGAGCTCAAGGTAGTCGGTGTAATACAGAAGTTCTTCGGTCATGGGTTCCTCACTTCACATAAATGTCATTGCGAGGAGGACGCCCTTCCCGACGAAGCAATCTCCGTGTGGACATGGAGATTGCTTCGGACGAAAAACAAGAGCGCCCTCGCAATGACATAAATTATAGCGGCTCAAACCTTGCTGTGAAGTGGCGCAGCAATTCGGGTGCGTAGGTGAATTTATAGCCTTTTACTTTATCGGCGCGCGCTTTGATGGCAACAAGGCAATCTGCCACATAATCCAAATGGCTTTGGGTATACGTCCGGCGCGGAATGGCGAGACGCAGCAACTCAAGCGCAGGGTAATGCCATTTGCCATCTTCGGGGTCGAGGCAGGCGAACATCACCGAGCCAATTTCCACGCCACGGATGCCGCCTTCGCGGTACAACTCCACGGCAAGGGCTTGCGCGGGGAATTCGTAATTGGGGATGTGCGGAAAGATCGCGCCCGCGTTGACGTACACACCATGTCCGCCAGTGGGCTGCAGGGTGGGAATCCCAGCCTCATTCAGGCGTGAGGCGAGGTACGCCGTCTGCCCGAGGCGGTAGCGCAGATAGTCTTCATCCAAGCCTTCGTAGAGTCCCACTGCCATCGCGTCAAGGTCGCGCCCTGCCAGCCCGCCATAGGTGGGGAAGCCCTCGCGCAGGATCAACTCGTTCTTCACGTTTTGGAAGAGTGTGTCGTCGTTCATGCAGATCAGCCCACCAATGTTGACGATCGCATCCTTCTTCGCGGACATGGTCATCCCGTCTGCCAGCGAGAACATTTCACGCGCGATCTCTTTGACCGACTTGCTCTCGAAGCCAGGCTCCCGCTCGCGGATGAAGAAGCAGTTTTCAGCGTAGCGGGCGGCGTCGATGAAGAACGGGATGCCATGCTCGCGGTAGACCTTCGACACTTCCCGCAGATTCTCCATCGAGACGGGTTGTCCGCCTCCTGCATTGTTTGTGACTGTGATCATCCCTAGGGGAATTTGTTCACGCCCATACTTTGCGATGAAGGCTTTGAGCTTGTTGATATCCATATTGCCCTTGAAGGGATGACGGTTCTCGGGGTCATGCGCTTCGTCAATGACGAGGTTGGCGGGGCGCCCTTGCCTTGCGCGGATGTTGGCGTCGGTGGTGTCGAAGTGCATATTGCTCGGCACCCATTGCCCGGGCTTCACCAAATACGCGGCGAGGATGTTCTCGGCGGCGCGTCCCTGGTGGGTGGGGGCGAAGTGCTTGAAACCAAAGACATCTTCCACGGCGGCTTTGAGGCGTTGAAACGAACGCGCGCCCGCGTAGGACTCGTCGCCGCGCATGATGGCTGCCCATTGCTCGGAACTCATCGCACCGGTGCCTGAGTCGGTTAACAGGTCAACGAACATGTCTTCGGCTTTCATCAGGAAGAGGTTGTAACCTGCTTCTTGAAGCGCCGCTTCACGCTCCTCACGCGAAATGAGGCGGATGGATTCCACAACTTTAATGCGGAACGGTTCGGGTAGATAGGGGGTGGTCATTTGTTCTCCTTAAATTTGAGTATGCGTCAAATTTTGGGTAGCGAGCCTGGCGTGTGCCCCTGTGTGTTGCCATTCGGTCTCCAATGACCTGATAATTTTACAATGAATATGAATTTTTTTAATACATAACGAATGTCATAAATTCTGCAAATAACAAAATACCGGGCTCGACCCGGAGCGAAACGATCTCACTGCTTATACTTTTTTTCTGCTTTTATTTCATACATGGCTTTATCTGCGGCATGGATAATTTCTTCGATGCTTTTATGAATTGGGTAGGAGGCGATTCCTGCTGAGAAACTGACCGGCACAGGAGCGTCTTCATAAATGATTTTTATTTCTTTTGCCCGCTCACTCCACTCTTGCAGGCGGATAATTGCTGTTTGTTCATCGGTGTTGTGCAGAATGACAAGAAATTCATCTCCGCCGAAACGGCAGCTAACATCTTCAGCCCGGGTCTGTTCCTTCAGTAATTTGGAAAGGGACTTCAAGGCGGCATCGCCAATGGCGTGACCATGCTTGTCGTTTATTGGTTTCAGGTTGTCCATATCCAGCATGACCACACTAAAGGGTTGATTTCCACGTTTGGCGCGGGCAAGTTCCTGTTTGAGCGATTCTTCCATAAAACGACGGTTGTATAACCCTGTCAGCGGATCTTGGATCGCCTGCTCATGCAAGATGGCTTGCAATTTCTCGATCTCCACCAATTGCAGGCTTAACCGTTCGTTCATTTCACTAAGCTGTAATTCACTATTTTTCCGTTCAGTAATATCACGAGTGATCGCAATGAAAGCCACCGGAATTCCAATTTCATTCTTTATCAGTGCCGCGCTCAACTCGGCAGGAAAGGTGCTGCCATCTTTTCGTTGCAGGTTGAACTCGATATTTTTACTGATCTCATCTGCGCGGGTCAGGCGCATATGCTTTGTGGCTTTGGAAATTTCACTAAAGGGTAAAAAGCTAAAAGCGCTCTTGCCGATAAATTCTTCAGGAGAGTCGAATCCGTGCAAGGCAGCGGTCTGTTTATTTGCAAAAATATAATTACCCATTAGGTCTGTCACTGTGACAGAATCGGGCGAAGTTTCCATAATGGCATGGTAGATCAAATTGCCGATCTTGCTTAACTCCACATCTTTGTTTTGATTATTTGCCGTATAACCCCGTAAAAGGATAAATTCAAAGATGATCACTCCTGCCAGCCAAAGGATCGCATGGGCGAGAATTTCATTTTTCAGCCAGATAGTCCCAATCGAATACGTGCCAATGATCAACAATGTCCAACCAAGGATGATCTGAATGGAGACCGCCCGCGATACGATCTTATTGAAATTTTGTGTTTTCATGGGCATAGCCTCGGTTTGCGCAACGGGTTTTCACGAATGTAAAACTCCCATTCGTGGACGGTTTTTTTGTGATTTTACTTCTTTATTGCATTATCCCGCCCAGTTTCGTGTGGATTTCCATTGCCAAGCCGATCAATGAGACCTTAGGCAAGCCCGGGGAAAGTTTTTACGAATCTTCGGCGAATACACCAACATCCATTCGCCGAAGATTTTTGGTTGATCTTATTCGTGAGTGAATCTCCCGATCTCTGCCTGCGTTCCTTGCTGTGAAAAAAAGGCATTAGCAAATGTTTGGCATGGCGATTTACTGTCTTTCCGTCAAATTCAACTTTGCGAAAACCCACGGTCCCAGCCCTGAGACCCAGAACCCAACGAGGGTATAACGGATGTAGCGGAAGGTGTAAGGCACGAGCCCATCGCCCTCAGGGAAAACGGCTTTCAGCCCTGCGTAGAAGATGATGACCCCGATCAAGCCGATGATGAAACGCACTGCGCGCTTCCAAACCGGACCGTCAGCAGTGAACCCGCCTCGAGGCGTGATCCACGCCAGACCGATGCACAGCCCAAATAAAGTCCCTGCTGCGGTCAGTATTCCCTGCATGGAATCATGGAAAGGTTCGAGCAATTCGTTGCCGTCACGTGTGGCATTGGCGATCCACTCGGCGGGGATCACAAACCCCTGTGAGAGGGCATTGATCAAAACACCAATGAGAACCATTACCAGGGTAACTGCAAAAGCCAAACCGATCTGCTTCCACATGCCCATGCAGGTGACACGTTCTTTCACGGCGTCCCAATACTGGGTAAATGACCAAAGAGTTAAGGCGCCCAATATCCAGCCGAACAGAACGTCATGTAAGAAATGTACACCGAGGTACATTCTTGAAAAGCCAATGAAAAAGATCAAGAAAATGGCAGAGACCCAAACCCACGGTTTGCGATAGTAATACGCAAGCATTCCCCACAAACCTGTTGCTATTTGCGCATGACCCGATGGCACGCCGAAACTGGTTTCAGATGCCAGCCCGCGCACGGCTGTATCGAGCCAATAGGGGCGGGGTCCGTGCAGCGCCATTTTGAAGTATTGGTTCAGTCCTGTTCCCGCCAGCAGGATGAACCCGATCTGAATTCCGAGCGATGTATCCACCGCCCAATAGACCAAGGGAAGGAAGAGAAGGAAGAAATCCTCCGAACCGAGGAAAGAGAAGAACTTCATTGGCGCTTCCAGCCATGCGCCGAGAGATTGAACTGCGGTGATGAATGTGATTGGGTCCATGTGTATTCCTTGAAGTGAAATTTTTTGGCGTTCTTTATGCGGGTCTTGCGCGACGAATTCTTTTCGGAACCTCTCGTGGAAACTGGTGTTGATACACTATGTTACACAGATACCAAGGATATTATATATCACAGCTTCTTCGTGAGTTAGATTTATTCATTTTGAAGTGTATAATGTGCGGAATATTCCGCAACACCTCTGCAAGCCAAACCCAACCAAGAAGGATTTGCATGTGACTACCATATTTTTTGCTACTGATGTTCATGGCTCGGATATTTGCTGGAGTAAGTTTCTAAATGCGGGGAAGTTTTATGGCGCCGATCAGTTGATCCTCGGCGGTGATATGACGGGAAAAGCAGTTGTCCCGTTCGTGCATCAAGGAGGTGCCAATTACCGCGTCACTCTCCTTGAGCAGGTTTTTGATGTAACCAACGAAGATGAATTGACAGACTTGAAAAAACGCGTCCGCAGTCGCGGGTATTACCCGTATCTGACCACTCCGGATGAGATCGCCGAGCTGGAGAAAAATCCGCAGCGGGTGAGTGAGATCTTCCTGGAAGAAGTGTTGAAGGTTGTTCAGCAGTGGATGGACCTTGCTGAAAAAAAACTCGAAGGCACAGGCATGAAGATCTATTGCTGCCCGGGCAATGATGATATGGATGAGGTTGACGAGATCATTCGGGCGAGCAAAACGGTGGTTCTGGCAGAAGGGGATGTGACCATGCTGAACAGCGGGCATGAAATGATCGCGTCGGGGTGGAGCAACCGAACCCCCTGGAACACGCACCGTGAAGAGGACGAGGATCAACTCAAAGTCCGGTATGAAGCGATGACATCGCGTTTGCAGAACCCAAAGAATGCCATCTTCAATATCCATGTGCCGCCTTATAAATCCAATCTCGATGAAGCCGCCGAGTTGGATGAAAATCTGCGCCCCAAGATGGCGGGGCAGGCATTGAAACCAGTCGGCTCAACGGCGCTGCGCGAAGCGATTGAAACTGTTCAGCCGTTGTTGGGCTTGCACGGACATATTCACGAAGGACGCGGCGTTTCACGCATTGGAAAGACTCTTTGCATCAACCCAGGGTCGATGTACGAACAAGGCACGTTGCTTGGCGCAATTGTGCGCCTTGGTAAAAACAAAGTGGAAGATTACGTTCTGACAACAGGTTAGTTATTCATGGGGCGGCGTGTATGTGCCGCCCCATGGCAATTAAAACCAACAAAGGAGAGTGTTATGAGTGACTTGTTTGTCCGTAAGGCGACCGGTATGGTGCGATCTTGGTCGGTCTTCGACGCGTTTGTGTATGCGTTGTTTTCCATCAACTTGATCACCCTCGGTATGTACAGTTTCAGCCAGATGTACTACTTTGAGGGCGGCATGGTAAACGCATTGATCGTCAGCGCGATCTTCATCTTTTTTGAGGTGGTGGTCTACGCTGCATTGATCGCCGTGATGCCTCGCTCAGGCGGCGATTATGTCTGGCAGAGCCGCATTCTCGGCGGAGCGGTGGGATTCATCCTTGCCGTAACCGGCTGGTGGTTTATTTTGTGGTTGTGGGTGCCGCTGTACGGCGATATGTTCCGCCACATCGTTTTGGTCCCGCTGTTGGGCGTGTTTGGTGCAAAGGATATCGCCCTGTGGTTCGCCGGTACTCAGAACGGCGCTTTCACTGCTTCCATTCTCACCCTGACCATTGTTAGTATTTTCATCATGCTTGGAATGAAAACCTATGCCCGCATTCAGAAGTTTTCATTCTATGCCGGTATGCTTGGGCTGCTGATCGTGATCGGGCTGTTGTTGGGCGGTTCGCCCGAAGCTTTTAAAGCCGGGTTGGAAGCCAATGTCGAATCCATGTTTGGCGCAACGGGCGTCTATGATGCCACGGTGCAAATGGGGACGGATGCAGGTGCGATCACTCCGTTTGCTGGCGGCTCGCTGGCTGCTGTGTTCCTTGTGATTCCCTACATGGTGTTCTTCAATTTATGGCCCAACTGGGGCGCTACCCTGTATGGTGAAGTGCGCGGCGCCACGGATTTCAAACGCAATATGGCAGGCATGGGGTGGGCGCTTGGTGTAACCACTTTACTCGCCATCATTTTGCTTTATGCGATCAGCAAAACCGTCGGCTGGGATTTTTATGTTCAAGCTGGCGCGGCTTGGTGGAACTACGCCTGGGGATACACAGACGTTGCTCCGGCTCTTCCAGTCTGGCCTTACCCCGCATTGTTCGCCGCCTTCCTCACAACCAATAAGTTCATCCAAATCCTTGTATTGGCGTTGATGAGCTTCTGGTGGTTCGGTTGGTGCGCCACGGTATTCCTTTCGTCCACCCGTGTGATCTTTGCCGCCGCTTTCGACCGCCTTCTGCCCGAGTCGGTTGCCAAGTTGGATGAACGCACCGGTACGCCTGTGAATGCCTTGTTGATGATGATCATTCCCTCCATTATGGTGGCATACCTTTTCAACTACAACATTGCCAACTTCGCCACATTAACCCTGTGCTCCACCCTCGTCATCGCAGTGACCTTCCTTGGCACGACCATCTCTGCAATTGTCCTGCCGTATACAAAACCCGATCTTTATAATGCCTCTCCGATCGCCAAGTACAAAATTCTCGGCATTCCAATGATTACGGTTGCAGGTACTATTTTCGGCGGGTTCCTTGTTTTCCTGCTTTACCAGTGGATCATAGATCCAAATGGCTTGTACGGCATTGGCATCAAAAATACCAGTTCGATCTATTACATGCTTGGTAATTACGCGCTGGCAGCGATCATCTACTTTGGGTTCAAGTCCTTCCGCAAGAGCAAGGGCATAGACCTGGATAAAGTTACAGCCGAAATTCCGGTTGAGTAATTGAAATACTCCCAGTCCAGGCGGGTTTCAACAAAGTCCGCCTGACCTGGCGATCATCCAGAAGATTTCACCACTGAGAACACGGAGCACACAGAGAAGAACAAAAAGAAACTCTGTGCTCTCAGTGGGCTTCGTGGTGAATTTTTTTGCCACCTTCTCGTATAGGCGGAAGCGGAAAGGAAATCAGGTAAATTCTAAAAATGGAATCGTCACTCGATCTTGTGCAGGAAATGTACCGGCTCATTGAAGCCGCAAATACCAGAAACATTCATTTGCGAGCCATTGGCGGGTTGGCAGTGGAAACCCACAACAAGACCAAACACCCGCTTTTCAAGCGTGAGTTTGCAGACCTTGATTTTTGCATCCCCTTAAAACAGCGCCGGGTTTTTGAAGCCTTTATGCCAGAGGTGGGTTACACCCCGCACAAACAGTTCAACATCCTTAATGGCAACCAGCGTCAGATCTATTATCATGAACCGACCGAAATGAAGGTGGATATTTTCGTCGGGAATTTTGAAATGTGTCACAAAATTCCGCTTGAAGAACGCCTCGCCGCCGACCCGATCACCATTCCGCTTGCTGAGCTTTTCTTTTCCAAGGTGCAGATCATCGAGCTAAATCGAAAAGACGCTTTCGATCTCACGTCCATTCTGCTTAATAACAAAACCGGCGAAGGCGATAACGAAACCATTAACCTCAAGATATTGGCGCAATTGGGCAGTGCAGATTGGGGTTTGTATAAGACCACATCCCTCAACCTCGATAAGATTGAGGTTATGTTGAATAAGAACGAGATTCCGCTTAATGATGAAGAGAAGACGCTTGTTATTGGGCGCATCAACGACATTCGGCGTACATTTGCCGAGATGACCAAACCCGTTGCCTGGCAATTGCGCGACCGAGTTGGCACCCGCGTCAAGTGGTATATCGAAGTGGAAGAGGTGCAGCGATGAGGAAACTGCGATTGGCTCTTGCTGTGATCATCCTTGCCGCATCCATGGCTCTTTTGGTTTGGGGATATTTACCATCTCAACATGAAACGCGCATTCAAACGATATCACCGGCAGAGATGCAATTGCCAACACCCTCTTCGCTTCATATCGGACCGGGGGCTGCATTATGACCATGAGCATTTCACTACGCCGGAACCTGTTTCTCTTTTGTATTGCAGGGTTGGCATTCCTCGTAGTCGCTTGTGGCGGAGCGGCGGAATCTTCTGAGCCTACAAAGTTACCCGCCACCGCCGTTCTCATCCCCGCAACAGCGACAGTAGCGCCTGTGAACCCTGCCGCTGAAAGACCAGCGCCCGCCCTGCCCGAATTCCGCAGATTGACCCTGGATTTCCCTTTACGGATAAAAGCCGGTTCTGAAAGCGACATTATTCGCCTCACCCTTGCGGTGGATGAACTTGGTAATCTCACCCCAACCGCCGAGTTTGAAGGCAATGTAACCCAAGGCGAAGTGATCGAGATACCTAATTTATATGCCACACACAATGTGGTTGCTGAAGCTGTTTATGATGTAGCCGGGTTGGAAGTAAAACCCACCGGCGCAACCTTTCAGCCTTTGCGGCAGAATGAAAGAATCGTATTTCAGTGGAGCATCCGCGCACAAGAGGTGGGGACGTATCGCGGCACGGTTTGGCTGCACTTGAATTTTGAAGACCGCTCCAGCGGAGAGAAAAGCCGAATTCCCGTATCCGCCCAAATTGTCGAGATCGAGGCGGTGGATTTCTTTGGCTTCTCGGTCAATTTTGTGCGCACATCTGGTGTGGTGGGCTCGGTGCTTGGCAGCATCCTTGGTTTTCCCTTCTTAAAAGAAATCGTGTTGTTTCTCTTTGGCGGTCATAAAAAAGAAGTAAAGAAAAATACAAAAAATACCCGAAAAAAGTGACAAAAATCACCTTAAAAATAGACACCCAGTAACCAGAAGGGGGGTTGTCCTTTATGGTACAATGCCCATGTTAATACATTTCCCAATGGAGTTTAATAAATGAGTGAGTGGATATATGTTGCTCTTTTCATCGCTGTGGGGTTGATCATTCCCATTGGCGCCATTGCAGCAGGTTTTATTTTAGGTCCCAAGAAACCCAACCCCATTAAGGAAGCCACATACGAATGCGGTGTTGAACCTGTGGGTGATGCATGGATCCAGTTCAAGCCGCAGTATTACATCTTCGCACTCGTGTTCCTTGTGTTCGATGTAGAAGCGGTCTTTCTTTTCCCGTGGGCGGTTAAGTTGGGTCAGTTGGGTTTATATGCTGTGGTTGAAGGCATTATTTTTGTCAGCATTCTTATCGTTGGGTTGGTTTATACCTGGCGCAAGGGAATGTTGGAATGGTTGTAAGTACGCACTAAATTGGGAGAGAAGGCTGATGGGAGTTTTCCTTTCAGCCTTTTCTTTGTGTAATAAGAACTCTCTCACCCCTAGCCCCTCTCCCATCGGGAGAGGGGTGGGGGTGAGGGGTAATAGGAGTGATTTATGAGTTTCTGGAATGACCCCTTGAAAGTCGCAGCAGACTGGTTGGAGGGTGTCTTCATGGGTTGGGGGATGGACGCTGTGTTTGCCCATGTTTTGGTAGCCTTCCTCGGTGTGTTCCTGCTCATCGTATTGTTGATGGTGCTGGATATTTTCCTTGTTTGGATCGAGCGCAAAGTGGTGGCTCGCTTCCAAGACCGTTTGGGACCGAACCGTGTTGGTCCGTATGGGTTGATCCAACCCTTTGCAGATATCATCAAGCTCATCATCAAAGAGGATACAACCCCGGGCAATGCGGATAAAGTTGTTTATAACCTTGCCCCGATCCTTTCGATGATGTCTGTGCTGATCCTTTGGGCGATTGTGCCGCTTGCGCCGGTGATGCTGGGCGTGGACTTGAACGTAGGTGTGCTGTTCCTGATCGCCGCTGGCGCCATCGGGACGCTTTCCATCATCATGGCGGGCTGGTCATCGAACAATAAGTTTGCGCTCATCGGCGGTTTTCGTCAGGTGGCGGTGATGGTTTCGTTTGAAGTGCCCATGCTGACCATGCTCCTCATTCCGGTGATCTTCTCCGGTTCGATGAATATGAACGCCATCATTCAAGGACAGGATATTTGGTATTTCCTTATTTCACCTTTGGGCGCTTTGATCTTCCTGATCGCGGTGATCGCAGAACTGGGTCGTGCGCCGTTCGATCTTGCCGAAGGTGAATCGGAATTGGTTTCCGGTTTCAATATTGAATATTCCGGTATGAAGTTCGGTATGTTCTATGCCGGTGAGCTTTTGCACGCTTTCACGTTTGGCGGCTTTTGGGCGATCTTGTTCTTTGGCGGGTATCGCTTCTTTGGTTTGGAACAGGTCAGTCCGTTCCTTGCCATCCTCATTTTGATCATCAAGGCGATGCTTGGATACTGGGTCATCATGTGGGTCAAATACACCATGATGCGTATTCGTATTGACCAGATGCTTTCCTTTAACTGGAAGTTTCTCACCCCGTTGTCTTTCGTTCTGCTTTTGGTGACGGCATTGATGAACGCGCTCCTTGCCTCTGCTCCGGCTTGGCTCTACATCGTGGGCATGATCCTTGCGAATGTGGTCACTGGTTGGGTTGCGTTGGAAATAGCCCGTTCTGCCACCCGCCAGGAACGTGAACGGTTGGAAGGCGTAAAGAAACCTGTGGAGGTCCATCATTAAGAGAGGGTATTTTTTACGAGTTACGTAATACGAATTGCGTGATGAGTAAATCCCTTGGAATGGAAATTCTATGACAGCACAACAGATCATTTTTCTCATTGTGGCTCTTTACACCCTTGGCTCTGCGCTGATGGTGGTGACAACCCGCAACCTTATCCATGCCGCTTTGTGGCTTGTTTCCACATTGTTCGGTGTGGCAGTGACGTATGCGCTCATGAATGCGAACTTCATCGCGGTGGTTCAGGTGGTGGTTTACATTGGCGCAATTGCCATCCTCTTCATCTTTGCTGTGATGCTCACCCGCAAAGATATGCGCGACTCGGGTCCGCAGATGCATAAGAACTGGTGGCTCGGCGCGTTGATGGCTGTGTTTGTCTTCGCGGGGCTGGCTTTTATGCTTTCAGGGTGGAGCGGCTTCTCGAAGGCGGCAGCAGACCTCCCGTCTGGTTTTGATTCGGTCAGTCTGTTGGGTGAGGCATTGGTCTCGCCGCAAGCGTATGTTTTGCCGTTCGAAGTGGCATCTGTGCTTCTTTTGGCGGCGTTGGTCGGCGCGGTGTATGTCGCGTTCAATAAGAAATAGGAGGCGCATAGAACATGGTTCCTCTTTCATGGTATCTCACTCTCGCGGCAGCGTTGTTTAGCATTGGCTTGTTTGGTGTGCTGGTGCGGCGCAATGCAGTTGCGATCCTTCTCGGTGTTGAGTTGATGCTCAACGCTGTGAATATTAACCTCGTGGCGTTCTGGCGTTACAGCGACGCGCTCACTTCGATGGGCGGGCAGGTTTTTGCCATTATCGTGTTTGCTGTTGCCGCCGCCGAGGTGTCGGTTGGTTTGGCTTTGGTCATTTCTGCGTATCGCCGCCGCAATACGGTGATCGCAGATGAACTTGATATGTTGAAGTGGTAGGGAGTTTATGTCTACTGAATTGATTATCTGGTTACTTCCCCTCCCGCCTGTACTGGCATTTTTTCTGATCATCCTATTCACGAATAAAAGCAAGGCGTTGAGCCATACCATTGCTGTGGGCGCCGCCTTCCTTTCGTGGCTGGGAGCAATGGTCGTGTTTTTCCGTGCTGTAGGTGTGGAACATCTCGCTGAGCATCCGTTTGCATCTTCGATCAACTGGCTGCCCACAGGCGAAACGTATTTGAAGATCGGCGTGCTGATCGACCCGCTTTCGGCGATAGTTCTGTTCTTCGTCGCCTGGTGTGTGTTGATGATCTTTGTGTACAGTGTTGGCTATCACAACTTCGGTCAACCTGCTGGTGACCACGACCATGCCGGTCTGCCTCCGCATGGCGCAACCGTACATGGGCACACCGTCCCTTCTGTTGAGCCGATGTACTCGCGCTTCTTCGCCTTCATTGGTTTGTTCGCCTTTGGTATGCTTACCCTGGTCGTCTCAGATAATGTGCTGACCATGTTCGTGGGCTGGGAAATCATGGGCTTGTGTTCGTACCTGCTGATCGGCTTCTGGTACGGCAAAGAATCTGCCCGCAATGCGGCGATCAAAGCCTTTATGACCACCCGCGTTGGTGATGTGTTCATGCTTTTGGGCATAGCCTTCCTTTACAGTGTGACCGGCTCGCTTTCTTTCCATGATATTTTCCGCGAAGAAGTGCTCCATACCCTCGCTTCAGTTCCTTCGGGTGTGTTTGGTCTTTCTGCTGCGGGCTTGATCGGTCTCCTGCTTTTCATCGGCACGGTGGGTAAGTCTGCCCAGTTCCCGTTGCATGTATGGCTGCCCGACGCGATGGAAGGTCCCACCCCCGTCAGCGCCATGATCCATGCGGCGACGATGGTCTCCGCGGGTGTGTATGCTGTCATTCGCATGTTCCCGATCATCAGTCTCGATGAAAAAACCATGACCGTTGTGGCGTTCATCGGCGCATTCACGGCGCTCTTCGCCGCAACCATTGCGGTGGCACAAAACGACATCAAGCGCGTTCTGGCGTACTCAACTATTTCTCAATTGGGCTTTATGATCGCTGCGCTTGGTATTGGTGCGTATGTGGCTGCCACATTCCACCTGGTAACTCACGCTTTCTTCAAGGCGCTGCTCTTCCTCGGTTCTGGCTCCGTTATTCACGGGATGGAACACGGCGTTCTGCACACAGGCAACCATAAAGTAGACCCGCAAGATATGTTCAACATGGGCGGGCTGCGCAGCAAAATGCCCAGAACGTTCTGGACCTTCCTCATCGGCGGTTTTGCCCTCTCTGGTTTCCCGCTTGTGACGGCTGGCTTCTGGTCGAAAGATGAAATCCTTGCCGATGCCTGGGCACATGGACACACAGTAGTGTTCTTCACCCTCGCCATTGCTGCTTTCCTCACTGCTTTCTATACCATGCGCCAGATCACGCTTACTTTCTTCGGTGAACCTCGCACAAAAGAAGCTGAACACGCCCACGAAACCCCATGGACCATGACGACTCCGTTGATCGTGCTCGCCGTCTTCGCGGTTGGCTTTGGCTGGGTAGGTATGCCACATTGGATCACCGGCGGTTTGGTCGAAAATTGGTTCCATCACTTTATCGGCTCAATGCTGCACGAACATTCTGAAGAATTGGCATTCAACATCGTCCCGCTGGCAACCTCATTGATCGTGGCGCTCGGCGGTTTGGCGGCTGGTTACTTTGTTTACCGTAACGTCGATTCTCCCGAACAAGACAAGCTCCAGATCCCTGTCCTCAAGAACAAATGGTATGTGGATGAACTCTACAATGTGGTCTTTATCAAACCCGCAACCTGGTTCTCCGAGGTCTTCGTTTCCAAGTGGATGGACAAAGGCTTCATTGACGGCGTCCTCCACATCTTTGGACCCACCACCGGCGGAATCGGAAGCGCGATCCGCAATTACTTTGACGTGCCCATCATCAATCAACTTCTCGGCGATGGTTCCGCCGAAGTGACCTGGTGGTTTGGCAAAAACCTTCGCCCCATTCAAACGGGACGCATCCAGCAGTATCTCATTCTCTCGCTCATCCTGCTCTTTGTGGTTGGCGGGCTGCTGTACTTCCTGTTGATGGCATAGGAGCATATGATGGAATATTTCAATACACATCTCCTTAGCCTGATCCTTTTTACGCCCGCTATTGCGGCACTGATCATGCTCTTTTTGCCGAGCAATAACCAGCTTCAACGATGGTTCGCTTTCAGCGCCAGCCTGATCCCCTTCATCATGACCCTTGTGCTTTGGAACAGCTTTGACTTAAACGCAACGGGTTTCCAGTTTGAAGAAAAATATGTCTGGTACGAAGCGATCCATTCTTCCTTCCACCTCGGCGTGGATGGCATTTCACTCTCAATGGTTTTGCTCACCACCTTCTTAACACCGCTTGCCATTCTGGCATCCTTCAGCGTAACCGACCGCGTCAAGCCGTACATGATGCTCTTCCTCTTCCTTGAGACGGGTATGCTCGGCGTCTTCATGGCGCTCGATTTGCTGATCTTTTTCGTCTTTTGGGAAATCGGCTTGGTTCCCATGTACTTCCTCATCAATCAGTGGGGGAGCGCAAATCGGAACTATGCTTCGCTCAAGTTCATGATCTACACCATGGGCGGATCGCTCGGCTTGCTGCTCGCGGTGCAGTTGCTCGGCGTTCTTTTTGGGACCTTTGACCTGGTTACCCTCTATCAACAGTGGAATTCGCTGTCAGCGGATACGATCCTGCTTGGTATGCCGATCCACACGGTTAAGTCGATTGCTTTCTGGGCGTTTACCATTGCATTTGCGGTCAAAGTGCCTTTGTGGCCTTTCCACACATGGCTGCCCGATGCCCATACCGAAGCCCCAACCGCTGGCTCAATGATCCTTGCAGGCGTTCTGCTCAAACTTGGCGCCTACGGTTTCATTCGCCTCGTCCTCCCGCTTTATCCGGTTGAAGCGAAGATATTCGCCGGTGCGCTGGCTGTCCTTGCTGTAGGCGCCATTGTCTTCGGCGCTTTCGGCTCCTTCGGTCAGACCGATTTCAAACGCCTCGTTGCGTATTCATCCGTCAATCACATGGGTTTTGTGGTGCTTGGTATCGCCGCCGCCGGGTTAGCCGCAGGTACACCTGATGCTCACATCGCCATGAGCGGCGCGGTTTTGCAGATGTTCAACCACGGGCTTTCGGCGGCTGGAATGTTCTTCCTCGTCGGCGTGATCTACGAACGGACGCACACCCGCAACCTTGATGACTTTGGCGGCTTGTTCCCGCTGGTTCCTGTCTATGGAGGCATTTTGATCTTCACCTCCATGGCATCCCTTGGGCTGCCCGGCTTAAACGGCTTCGTTTCCGAATTCATGATCGTGCGAGGGTCGTATCAACCCCTGACGATCTACACCGCCATTGCCATGCTTGGCTTGCTCTTTACAGGCGCTTACATCCTCAAGGGAATCAAGAAGGTTCTTCACGGTCCCATGAATGAGCACTGGGCGCATGGCGAACATAAACTGACCGAGATCAACCTGCGTGAGATTCTCGTGATGGCTCCGCTGATGGCGCTGATGCTCTTCACAGGCATCTGGCCCATGTGGATCCTCGAAATCATCAACAAAGCCGTCACGGCTCTGTTCTAAGAGGTGGATGATGAATTTTCCCATCTTAAGTGTTATTACCTTCCTTCCGTTCGTTGCGGGCATCCTTATCTTACTGATGCCTGCCAACCGGAAGAATGAAATCCGCGCGGTAGCCCTGACCGCAGCAGTGATGGATTTGCTGCTCACCGGCTGGGTGTACGCGCAATACCTGGTGAACGACCTGCAAGGGTATCAGTTCATTGAAAAATACACCTGGTTAAACATTCCGCCGATCAATATTGACCTGCACTTCGGCGTAGACGGCATAAGCGCCCCCTTGGTGCTGCTCACCGGCGTCGTCATGTTCACCGGCGTACTCATCTCCTGGGGCAATGACGATCCGCACGTGATGGCAGGCATTCAAGACCGTCCGCGTGAATTCTTCGCCTTCCTCTTCCTTTTGGCAGGGGGCGTGCTTGGCGTGTTCGTCTCGCTCGACCTGTTCATGCTGTTCTTCTTCTATGAAATCGCCGTATTCCCCATGTACTTGCTTATCGCCATTTGGGGCTGGGTAAAGACCCGCGAATACGCCGCCATGAAACTGACCCTCTACCTGTTCATCGGTTCAGTAGTTGCCCTGGTCGGCGTCCTCGCCATGTACTGGACACAGTATCAGAACACAGGCATCCTTTCCTTCAACATGCTTGAAATGGAAAACGCGGGCTTCTCAACCGCTTTCCAAAATATTTGGTTCCTGCCCGTCTTTCTCGGCTTTGCAGTGCTTGGCGGTATTTGGCCCTTCCACAACTGGTCACCTGATGGTCACGTTGCAGCGCCAACCGCAGTTTCCATGTTCCACGCAGGTGTGCTGATGAAACTCGGCGCCTTCGCCGCCCTGCGCGTTGGCGTCATGCTCCTGCCTGAAGGCGCCCACACATGGTCCTGGCTCATCATGACCTTTGCCGGTGTTGCCGTTGTTTACGGCGCTTTCATCGCCTTTGTTCAAACCGACATGAAATATATGATCGGCTTCTCCTCCGTTTCTCACATGGGTTTGGTGGTGCTCGGCATCTCCACCCTCAACGAAACCGGCATTCTTGGAGCAGGCGTTCAAATGGTTTCGCACGGCATCATGACCGCCCTCTTCTTTGCTGTCACCGGCATGATCTACGACCGCGCCCACACCCGCATGATCCCCGAACTCGGCGGCATTGCCAAAGTAATGCCATTCGCCACCATCGGTTTCATCATCGGCGGTTTGGTTTCCATGGGCATGCCCGGCTTCTCCGGCTTCGTCGCAGAATTCCCGATCTTCATGGGTGTCTGGCGTGAGCAGTGGCTTGTGGCAGTCATCGCCAGCATTTCCATCGTCATCACCGCAGCCTATATCATGATAAACATCCGCAAAGTATTCTTCTCGCCAATGCCTGAAAAACTCGAAGGGCATATCAGCGATGTTACCGTGTTGGACAAAGTGGCAATCGCCACTCTCAGCCTGTTGATGATCGTCATCGGCATGTTCCCCGCAGTTATTGTGCCGATGGTGGAAACAGGCGTGAAATACATAATGAACCTATTGGGAGGTGCATAATGTTTACAAGTATGACTTTCGCCTCCATACTTCCCGAAATCCTGATCCTAACCATTGGGCTTTTGGTACTCATCTTTGAGCCGTTCTGGAAAGAAGACCAAAAACGCAATGCCGGTTGGCTCACCGCTGGTGGTTTGCTGATTGCCATGCTCCTGAGTATGGTGTTTGGTCGCCCCTCCGAACCGACAGAAGTCCTCGGCGGCATGATCCGCTTTGATTGGCTTGGCTTCTTCCTTAAGATGTTATTCATGTTCGCCGCTGCTGCAACTGCCCTGCTTTTGATGGATCATGAGCAGGTTGGCAAACGTGGTGAAGCCTATGTGATGCTGCTCGCTTCTCTCATCGGTATGAACCTGATGGCTACTTCGGCAGATCTTGTAATGCTTTACCTCTCCATTGAAACAGCATCCATCCCGATGTACATCCTTGCTGGTTTTCTGGTGGGTGACGAACGCTCCACTGAGGCAGGGTTTAAATACTTCCTGTATGGAACACTGGCTTCAACCGTCATGTTGTACGGCTTCAGCCTTGTGTTTGGTTTCTCCGGTTCGACCAACCTCTATGTAATCGCATCTGCTTTAACGGCTGGTTCGATTTCACCTTTACTTGCCTTTGGCGTTGTCTCCCTGATCGTTGTTGGTTTGGGCTTCAAAATTTCCATTGTCCCCTTCCACTTCTGGGCGCCAGATGTGTACCAGGGCGCACCGACTCCGGTTGCGGGCTATCTTTCCACTGCTTCAAAAGCGGCTGGCTTTGCAGTTATCCTGCGCCTGTTCTTTATCGCCTTCCCTGAGTTCACCAACACTTGGACGATGATCCTTGCAGTGCTCGCTGCCATTTCCATGACGGTTGGTAACTTGCTTGCCCTTCCTCAAACAAACATCAAACGACTGCTCGCGTATTCGTCCATTTCACATGCGGGGTATGCACTGATCGGCGTCGTGGCATTTAGTCAATTTGGGGCGGCGAGTGTGGTCTTCTACATGGCTGCATACATCGCTACAAACCTGCTCGCCTTCGGTCTTGTGATGGCATTCAGCCGCATCACAGGTTTGGAAGAGATCACAGACTATGCCGGTTTGAGCCGCCGTAACCCGTTGATGGGTTTGATGATGTTGGCTGCATTCCTCTCTCTGGCGGGTATGCCTCCCTTCGGTGGTTTTGTAGCGAAGGTTTTTGTCTTTGCTGCGGGCGTGCAGGCAAATTACACGTGGTTGGTCATTGTCGGCATCATCAACTCGATCATCGGTGTGTACTACTACCTGAACGTGTTGAAGTATGTTTATCTCTACCGCTTGCCGGGCGAAGATGAAGAGAATCACCCAATTCCGTTGACACAGTCATATACGATCGCTTTGGTAGTTCTGGTCATTGGAGTGATTCTGCTGGGAACGGTGTTTGGTCCGTTCTTTAACTGGTCTGACGCGGGAGCGTTGAACCTTTTCTAACCAATTAGCCGAGATCGCGGACGATGGATCGTGGTCTGTCGTCTGCGGTCTATGGTCAATTACAGGAAACAGAGACAGGTTTCGGCTGGGAAAGAGGCTTTATAGGCGATGGGGAAGGCTCGAGATGTGGATTAATTCCACTTGAGCCGCTCTGAATCCCAATTTTGATTTTGGTTTGACGCCCTTAGACCTGTCAGTTATAATTCGTGCGCTATGACACAAACGGAACTGGAAGAAAAACGCAAAAAGATGGTATACAGCCTGCTTTTCGTGATCATTGGGCAGGTTGGGTTTATTACACTTGTTGTTTTGTTCGCCTTGGTTTGGGGTGGTGTCTGGCTTGATAATTATTTTGGAACGAAACCGGCGATCACATTTGTGTTGTCGTTAGCCGGTATTCCACTTTCGGTCTTTCTGATGTTCGTAGCTTCGCGCAGAGCGTTGGCGCGATTTACGGAACAATATGAAGCCGAAAAGAAAAAAAATTCTGCTTAGGAGGCGGGGCTTGGAAACCCAAAAACGTACCCCCTGGCGGCGCTGGATTGTTCTGGTCTTGATGGTTGCAGGTTGGATTCTTGCGGGCATGTATGCCCCGGTTCGACCGGAGATCACAGTAGCTGCCGAAAAATTGATTGAGGAACCGCTGACTGAGAATTTTCTCGGTTTTGCCGGTCCGCTATATTTTGTCAATACGCTTCCCACTCTGGCAGTGACGATCGTTCTGCTGGTGTTGATCGCGTTTGCGACCAATCGTTCCCTGACCAAAAGCCAGAAGACAGATCTGGTTCCTACCGGTATTGGGAACGCAATGGAAGCCATCCTTGAGATGCTCTACAACCTGACCGAAAGCTCGGCAGGTGCAAAGTGGGCAAAGGCGATCTTCCCCTGGTTTGCGACCATTATGATCTATGTGTTGTTCGCGAACTTGCTCAAGTTGCTTCCCGGCTTCGAGTCTATTGGTGTTATTCACCCTGCACATCATGGTGCAGAAAGTCATGCTGCCGAACTTCATAGCGGTTGGTATATCTTTGATACCGCAATGCATGAAGAATTCATCCTTGCGCCGTTCTTCCGCGGTATTTCTGTGGACTTGAACTTCACCCTCACTCTGGCTGTGATCTCCTTTGTGATGATTCAGGTAATCGGCGTCCGCGCTCAGGGAATGGGCTATTTCAGCAAATTCTTCAATACCAAGCGTATGTTCAAAGTGCCGTTCTTTGGTGCGATGGACTTCCTGGTTGGTTTGTTGGAAGTCATCTCTGAGTTTGCGAAGATACTCTCCTTCACATTCCGTCTTTTCGGTAACATGTTCGCGGGCGTGGTGTTGGTGGCAGTGGTCGCTTCATTGCTGGGCAATGTCAGTATTTTGGCGGCAATGGTCATGATGTTTGAGTTGTTCGTGGGCTTGATCCAGGCGTTCGTGTTCGGTATGTTGACCATGGTATTCATGGCAATGGCGACACAAGGTCATGGTGACGAAGAGCACGCGGATCATTAATTTGTTTGAAAACTAATTCATAAATCACTAGGTTAAACCAAGGAGACTTGAAACATGGATGGACAATTTCTTTTAGATGCGATGCGCTTCGTCGGCGCAGGTTTGGCGATGATCGGCGCCGCGGGCGCTGGTGTGGGTATCGGTCTTAGCGTGCAGGGTGCCCTTGGCGGTATGGCTCGCAACCCGGATACTTACGGTAACTTGTTGACCAACATGATCCTAGGCGTGGCGTTCTCTGAATCCATTGCTATTTATTGTCTGGTCATCGCGTTCCTGATGCTCTTCAAAGTCGTGTAATTCAAGGAGCATTGAAACATGGAAGCTTTAGGTATTAATCTCGGTCTACTCATTGTCCAGATCATTGCGTTCACCATCGTAATGCTGACGCTGAACTCCTGGGTCTACAAACCCATGTTGGATATGATGGAGACCCGCAAGAAGAAGATCGGTCAGGGCTTGGAAGATGCCCGCGTTGCAGCCGAAGCTCGTGCCAACGCCGAAAAAGACGCTGCCAAGATCATTGCAGATGCTCAGGCTGAAGCCAGCAAGGTCGTTCGTGAAGCCACCGAACGCGCCGAAGTTGCTTCCAAGGACGTCCGCGCTACTGCTGAAGGCGAAGCTGCCAAGGCTCGTGAAGCCGCCATGGCAGAAGCTGAACTTGAACGCGGCCGCATTCTTGGTGACCTGCGCGGTCAGGTTGCTGCTCTTGCTGTTGCTGCTGCTAACAAACTTGTTGGTGAAGCTCTCGATGAAAAGAAGCAGCGCGCTTTGATCGACGAATTCTTCTCTGGTGTAAAATCTGGCAAGGTGGTTGTGGTGGGTGAAGAACTCAAGGGCGATAGCGCTGTAGTGACCAGCGCGCTCCCACTCTCCAACGATGAGCAGGCTGCTGTCAAGCAGAGCGTTTCTGCCAAAGACTACTCCTTCAAGGTGGACCCCTCCATCCTCGGTGGTTTGGTTATCAAGGTTGACGAAAAGGTGCTCGATGCCTCCGTCGCTGGCAAGCTCGAAGGTCTGCGCTCCGCGCTCAAGTAAGACTGAATGAACAACAAAAAGGCTTTGGTAAAATTACCAAAGCCTTTTTTGTTTAATTCAATGGAGTAAATAACAACCATGCTGCTCAAAGAACTATTTGTCGATTTTCCACTTTCACGCCCTGAAAATATTCCACAGGTTGAAATAAATAATATTGTTATTGACAGCCGGCTGGTAAAACAAGGCGATCTTTTTATCGCCATGCAGGGGCGCGATCTGGATGGACATGCTTATATACAGAAGGCAATTAACAACGGGGCGGCAGCGGTTATCGGGGATAAGGATATCGATTTGTTGGCAGTCCCGTATGTTAAGTTGGAGAATGCCCGTCATGCTCTAACCTGGCTTGCCGCAGCGTTCCATGGTTTCCCTGCCCGTAAGCTGACCGTGATCGGTGTGACAGGCACAGACGGCAAAACTACAACAAGTAACCTCCTCTACAAAATTCTTGTGCAGGCGGGTATTAAAGCGGGGATGATTTCAACCGTCAACGCGGTGATCGGTGATGAAGTGCTGGATACCGGCTTTCACGTCACCACGCCCGATGCGCACGACGTACAGCGATACCTTGCAAGGATGGTTTCTTCAGGGTTGACCCATGTCGTGTTGGAGACCACGTCTCATGGTTGGTCTCAGCATCGTGTGGATGCTTGTGAATTCGATATCGCCATTGTTACCAATATCACGCATGAGCATATGGATGAGCATGGCGGTTACGAAAATTACCGTGCCGCAAAAGCAAGGTTGTTTGAAAGCCTTGAGTGGACGCACACCAAGCCTCAGGGAAACCCGCGTTTGGGCGTGATTAACTTTGATGATAAAAGATCGTTTGAATTCCTGGATAAATTCATAAGAACGAATAAGATCAATTATGGGCTGGGGGAGGGAAGTGATGTCCGTGGAATGAATATAGACTATAGCCCCTCTGGTATTCAATTTACAGCCGTTTCCAGGAATTTTCGCGTAGCTGCGAGCAGCAACCTGGTTGGGTCGTATAACGTTTCGAATTGCTTGGCGGCTTTGAGTGCCGCAGTTCATGGGCTGAGAATTGAACCACAGGTGGCAGCACATGGACTAGCCTCACTTGAAGGAATTCCCGGACGAATGGAGCGGATAGACATGGGGCAGAACTTTACCGCTATTGTGGATTTTGCCCATACTCCTAATGCCCTAAAAGTAGCTTTGGAAGCAGGTAGAACGATGACCGAAAAGCGGGTGATTTCTGTTTTCGGTTCTGCTGGTTTGCGAGATAAGGAAAAGCGCCGTATGATGGCGGAGACTTCTGCTGAGCTGGCGGATTTAACCGTGCTGACTGCTGAAGATCCACGCATCGAATCGCTGGATGGAATACTTGAAGAGATGGCAGCGGGCGCAATATCTAAAAATGGACGAGAGGGAGAGACGTTTTGGCGCGTGCCTGATCGCGGTGCAGCTATCAAGTTTGCGCTTCGTCTGGCTAAGGAGGGTGACATTGTCCTTTGCTGTGGAAAAGGGCATGAACAGTCCATGTGTTTTGGAAAGACGGAGTTTTTATGGGACGATCGTGTTGCAATGCGTGCTGCACTTGCCGAGTTCCTTGGCGTAACAGGACCTGAAATGCCGTACCTTCCATCTCAAGACAAACCAGAGAAAGAGTGGTTAAAGGGATGATCCATTACCTTTTACGTGAGCAAATTATCCCTCGCGGCTTGGATGAAGTGTGGGCTTTTTTCTGTGCCCCCGAAAATCTAAATCTCATTACGCCACCCGATATGAATTTTGAGATACTTGCTGGCGGCGAGTTCAAAATGTATGAAGGGCAAATGATCGAATATAGGGTGGAGTTTGTGCGCGGGCTTCGCTCTCTTTGGCTTACGGAGATTACCCATGTTCGTGAGAACGAGTTTTTTGTAGATGAGCAGCGTGTGGGTCCTTACAGGTTTTGGCATCATGAACATAAATTTGAATCTGTTCCAGGTGGAGTGAAAATGACCGATTTGGTGACCTATGTGCTGCCATTTGGTATTCTTGGCGATATGGTTAATGCTGCATGGGTTGGGAAAAGACTGCAATATATATTTGATTTTCGATACGAAAAAATAGATCAACTTTTTGGGAGTGCATCATGACAGAATGGATAAAACGGGTGACTTTACAGGGGAATTATGTCCGCCTTGAGCCAATGGGCGAACAACATATCGCTGGGCTGACAGAAATAGGGATGGGACAGGATTTCTGGAACTTCATGCTTTATGGTGAAATTAAAACCGAAGCTGATATGCGTAATTGGGTTTCAGATATTTTGGAGCGGGAGAAAAGGGGGGGCGACCTGCCTTTTGTGGTCATTCATTTGGAATCCGGCAGGGTGGCAGGGGCAACACGGTATTTGAATATAATGCCAAACGATCGTGGTTTGGAAGTTGGCGGAACCTGGTACGGAACTGATTTTCAGCGTACGGCTGTGAACACTGAATGTAAATATTTGTTATTGACACATGCCTTCGAGGTTTTGAAAGCCATCCGTGTTCAGATCAAAACGGATTTGTTGAATGTTCGTTCGCAGACCGCCATTGAACGCATTGGCGCTGTAAAAGAAGGTGCCCTTCGAAACCATATGGTCGCTCCGGGTGGGCGCATACGACATTCGGTTTATTATTCAATAATAGATTCGGAATGGACAACGGTAAAAAGAAATTTGGAAAATATGCTTGAAAAATATAAGAAATGATTTCTCGCCAGTTAAAACCAATGTTGAGTCAATGCGGTTATATTGGGGGTAAATAGTTTTTTATCGTGAAGTCAAGTGAATGCCCGCTATCATGCAGCGTACCGATCCGCCTGCCAGTTCAATGGTGGGAATGTGTAAGGGCAGTAGTTTCGCGCTTTTTTCAATCACCTTAATTTGATCTTTGGTGAGCGCTTTTGCCGCCCGCTCTGAGAGTGCGAGTACCCGGTGTTTTGTGCCGGTTAATTCAAGCGCATTACCTGCGTATTCGTTGACCTGTTCACGGCTCAAGTTGACGACTACCCGCCCGCTGGCGGTGAGACGGTCTTCGATCTCCTGACGGCGGGCAGGATTGGCGACGACATCCAGACAAATAATCGCATACTCGGTTGCGATGCTCATGATGACGTTGGTATGGTAGATCGGTCTGCCGTTGTGGTCGGTGGTATCGAAAGCCATCGGCTCATACCCGAAGGTGGTGCAGAATCGTTCCAGAATGATCGGGTCTGCACGGTTGGAACGCCCTACATAGGCAACTCGTTCAAGGTGATCAAATACCATGGCTCCGGTTCCTTCAAGGAAAAGGTTATCGTATTCCAAGCCGGAGTAATCCACCACTTCCTGCACACGGTAGACAGACTTGAGCATTTCGATCACGTCGTGTCTGCGTTCACGCCTGCGGCTGGGGGCGTACATGGGGTAGAGCGCTACACGCCCGCCGTGGTGAGTGGAAAACCAATTATTGGGAAATACTGAATCGGGAGTTTCACGATCTCCGTAATCTTCAAAAACGTGGATATTCACGCCTTCATTTACCAGGTTTTCCACCGCTTTATCGAATTCGTGTAGTGCTTGTGTTGAAATTACATCTGCCGCTGCATCTGTGTGGACGGATTGAAAAGCATTATCCGCCGCTGTTTCGATGTTTGAGGTAAAGCGGTGCGGGCGGATCATAATACCGGCTGTGGGGGATTGCACATGTTGATAGTTCATGAGGTCTCCATGAAGTAATATATTTGGCGATTGTAACAAAAAAGCAGCTATAAACATGTCGGTCACGCTTCAAGCGTGACCGACAGCAGGTGCAAACCAAATAAGAAAAACCTATTACAGCTCACTTATTTCCACGAACTTGAGTTTTGGATTCTTTTCAGAATAATATTTAAGTAGGAATGGGGTTTGAAAGAGCATAGCCCAGGCATTGTTCGAATCGCGGGCGAGGATGGCGTCGCCGCGATTGGCGAGATCTTCAATATCGCTGTCTTCGCCTATTACCCATCGTAAATGAGAGTGACTTAAACGCTCTAATTCTGTCTTGACGTTGTATTCCGATTCGAGGCGGGCTTGCACGACATCGAACTGCAATTGACCCACCACAGCGAGGATCGGTTCGCGTTTGAAGGCGTTTACGTTGTAAAGGATCTGGACCGCGCCTTCGCTTTCAAGCTGACCAAGACCCTTGGCAAACTGCTTCTGCTTGCTTACATCCACATTTCTCAGCAGGGCAAAATGCTCGGGTTGAAACCGAGGGATCGGCGCGAATTGAACCGCTTTTCCGGTGCAGAGAGTATCCCCGATGGAGAATATCCCATTGTTGGGTAACCCCAATACATCCCCGGGGTAGGCTTCCTCGATGATCTCGCGCTCGTTCGCAAAGGCTTTGTATGGGCGGAGCAGTTTGAGCATTTTGCCGCTGGGGGTGTGGAGCAGATCCATGCCGCGTTCAAACTTGCCGGAGCAGATGCGCAGAAAGGCAACGCTATCGCGGTGCTTTGGGTTCATGTTGGCTTGAATTTTGAAAATGAAACCGGTAAATTCTGCATCTTCCGGCGTGACCAATCCTGTATCGGTTGCGTAGGGTTGCGGTGGCGGCGCAAATTGAATGAATGAATCAAGGAACATGCGTACGCCAAAATTTGTGAGAGCGCTGCCAAAGAAGACAGGTGTTTGTTTTTCTCTCAATACAGCTTCGTGGTCAAACGTTCCGCCTGCTTCATCCAAAAGTTCGATGCTTTCTTTGAGATGCGCCGTTTTTTCAGCCGAGAGCCGCCCCTGTTTTTCCAGGTCTTCCACACGGACAAAAACTTCAGGCGCGATCTTTTCGTTGCGTTCGGTTCGTTCGTAAAGATAGACCCCGTCGTCTGCACGGTCATACACACCGACAAACTGTGGACCGTCACCGATGGGCCAGTTCATGGGAACCGGTTCCATGCCAAGGACTTTACGAATTTCATCCAGCAGGTCCAGCGGGTCGCGGGCGGGGCGGTCCATTTTATTGATGAAGGTAAAGATTGGAATGCCGCGTTTACGACAGACTTCAAAGAGCTTCAAGGTTTGCGGTTCGATACCTTTGGCGGCGTCAATGACCATCACAGCGCAATCCACAGCCGAGAGGGTGCGATAGGTATCTTCCGAGAAATCTTGATGCCCGGGGGTGTCGAGCAGGTTGATGATATGCCCTTTGTATGGAAATTGCAGCACGGTTGAGGTGATTGAAATTCCGCGTTCACGTTCCATTTCCATCCAGTCGGAGGTGGTGGCACGCTGATTTTTTCTCGCGCGGACGTTTCCTGCCAATTCAATGGCGTTCCCGTACAAAAGCAGCTTTTCGGTCAGGGTGGTTTTGCCCGCATCTGGGTGTGAGATCACAGCAAAGGTGCGGCGTGCGGTGATGGGGTTGGTTTTAGAAGAAGTTTGATTATTTTGTTCGTCGATCAACATGAATACTCCAAAAGCAGACAGCCGATTTTAGCACATAAAGACTTTCGGAAATAAAAGGGCTGCCTTTTTGAAGACAGCCCTTTTGAATTCTTGCAGATTATCGGCGATCACCACGTCCGCCACGGTCACCACGGTCGCCACCGCGCCCGCCGCCGCCACGACGATCACCGCCGCCGCGTGGGCCACCGCGTCCGCCGCCACTTCGACCACCGCCGCCCTTATCCTTTTCGCGGGCTTCTTCGAGGGTCCAGCCTTCGAGTACGGCTTGGCGTGAGAGGCGGACTTTTCCGTTCGCGTCCACGTCAGTGACCATTACGGTGAGTTCGTCGCCCATGGCGCAAACATCTTCAACCTTTTCTACGCGCTCACTATCAAGCTGGGAGATATGAACGAGACCGTCCATTCCGGGCATGATATTGATGAAAGCGCCGAATGCTTCAAT
>Ga0172367_10000412_pt1 | contig 66029 bp, 53 predicted proteins | sample Lak10m_FD_114542 | JGI IMG/M metagenome (GOLD analysis project Ga0172367, IMG submission 114542) | Freshwater microbial communities from Kabuno Bay, South-Kivu, Congo - kab_022012_10m | ecosystem: Environmental > Aquatic > Freshwater > Lake | place: Democratic Republic of the Congo: South-Kivu... | reverse complement strand
GTCCCCGTTGCATCCGCTACGGTCACCGGTGCTGCATCATTCGGCAATCAGTTCGTGGTGACTGCTGCGGGTGCAGTCAGCCTGACATCAAACTATGTGTTTTCGGTAAATGGTTCTACGGGTGCCATCACGAATGTCGCAAAGACGAATGTTGACAACAACTTTAGCACGAATCAGACCGTGGAAGGTTTTGTTATCTCATATGACGATCTGTCATCGAAAACCATGTATCTTCGTGCTGCGAATTCTGACATACTTTTTTATGGGGGGGGACCATTCGACACCACGCAGAGTTTGGTATTCACTCCTGTAAGTAATGGCGTAATAACCCTTCCAGGCGCAAGCGGAACCGTTGCCTTGGTCAACACCACCGTTGCAAGTGTGAATGGTCAAACAGGTCCAATCACGATTACAGGTGCAGGAGCAGTCCTGTTCACACAGTCAGGAAAGACAGGAACCTTTGATGCTCGGTTGGCATCAGCATCGGTCACCGGCGTTGCTTCGTTTGGCAATCAGTTTGTCGTGTCTGCCGCAGGAGCGGTCAGCCTGACAGCCAACTATGTGGTCAGCGTGAATGGTTCAACTGGTGCCGTAACAGGAATAGCAACGACAGGTTCAAACACATTCACGGGTCTTCAGACCATGAATGCAGGATTGACTTCAAACCATCTCTATGTTTCTAACGGTGCAACATTTGCAAGTGCTGTATCCGCTACGCTGTCAACTGCTTCACAGCCAAACATCACCGCAGTAGGAACACTTACGAGGCTTGATGTCGGTTCGGGTGGCATCAGTTCCGCCGGTGGAATCACGGGAACCCTGAATACCGCTTCACAACCCAACATCACATCTGTCGGAACCCTGACCTCATTGACAACATCGGGTCTTGGAACATTCAATGGTGGATTGACTTCAAACCATCTCTATGTCTCACAGGGTGCCACATTTGCCTCGCGCATCCAAGCAGTTGGTGCGACCTTCACGGGAACGGTGGAGGTGGACACGGGACTCATCCTTCCCAATGGACAGAACATCACATCGGCAGTCACGACATTCAATGGTGCAAGCGGCGCAATCACCCTGACCGGTGCAGGGGCAATCCTGTTCACGCAGAGCGGTGCGGCAAACACCGTGAACGCACGGGTTGCATCGACAAGCCTTACGGGTGTCGCATCCTTCAACAGCGCATCGTTTGATGTGAGTGCTGGTGGAGATGTGACGATCAAGACTGCGGGAGTGAGCAACACTCAACTTGCCAATTCCTCCGTGACTGTCGCAGCAGGCGGAAACAGCACATTGAGCCTCGGCAACACGCTGACCTTCACGGGCGGCGCGACCCCGAACATCGTGTTCTCCAACACATCCAATACGGTGACTGCGACTCTTGCCAACGACATCGTGATTCCTGGAAACCTCACCGTCAACGGCACGGTGGTTACTGCGAATGTCGATACATTCGTGGTCGAAGACCCCCTGTTCATGCTTGGAACAGGCAACGCAGCCGACAGCGTTGACCTTGGATTCTATGCACAATACACCCCAACAGGCGGAAAGAGATTCACGGGTCTTTTCCGAGATGCATCGGACAGCGGAAAGTACAAGTTATTCACGGGTCTGTCGGGTGGAGTCGAACCAACAACGACCGTCAATGACGGTGGTGCTGGATACGCAATAGGAACAATCGTAGCGAATATAGATGGCGGCACATTCTGATTGAGCGACTGAACCTCTAAATACCTATATCATGCCACGCGAAAGCACCATTCAGATATACCGCTCCACAACCGCATCAAGCGTCCCTTCCCTGACTGCGGGGGAAATGGCCATCAATATACCCGATAAAAGGCTGTATGTCGGGGGTACTGCGGCGAACATCGCATTCCTTGATTCGGGATCGGTCGTTACGGGTGTCAACGGTGCCACGGGAGCGATCACGGTAACGGGTGCAGGAGCAGTCCTGTTCACTCAATCGGGAACCACGAATACAATCAATGCTCGGTTGGCATCAGCATCGGCTACTGGTGTCGCTTCATTCGGCAATCAGTTCGTTGTGTCTGCTGCCGGTGCAGTCAGCCTCACATCCAACTATGTGGCTAGCGTGAATGGTTCAACTGGTGCAATTACGAATGTTGCTAGGACAAATGTTGCAAATACTTTTACCGCACTTCAGTCTTTCAGTTCTGGTATTAGTGCTTCTGGTGCAACATTTGGATCTACTGTTAGTATTGGAAATTCTGGAATATACTCTACTATAAACCTCGATGGACTTGTGAACACTTTTCAGGGGAATGGCACAATTGTTATTCAGAATCCAGCATCTACTCCTTTATATGTAATTGACACTACAGATTACCATGCAATAGAAATTAAACCAGCACAACATGAAATTTTGTTTTACAATAGTAATGATGGAGATTCCATTAGCCTAAAGGCTGATATTGAGGTTGGAAGTTTAATAAATCCAACAGTAACAATTCCAAATTACACTACAACTATTGCAGGACTTGCAGGAACTCAAACTTTCACAGGAACAAACACCTTCAATGCCCTGACAAACTTTGGTGCAGGCATCAGTTCTGCGGGTGGTGTCACATTCGGTGGCACGGTTGCGTCTAATACGGGCTACCGTATCACATCAAACGCAATCAACCCACAGACGGGAACATCCTATACGCTGACAGGAACTGACAACGGAAAGATCGTCACATTCAACAATGCAGCAACGACAACCGTGACCATCCCCACGGGTCTTGACACGGGGTTCAACTGCACCGTCATTCAGTTGGGTGCAGGACAGGTTGGATTTACGGCTGCATCGGGTCTGACCATGCAGAGTTATGGCAATCAATTCAAGTTGCTCGGGCAACACGCATCCGCAACCGTGCTTGAGTACACCACGAACATCGTCAACATCTCGGGAAATCTGACGGTATGATGACTCCTTCTGGAAAGATAGGTACTGTCGCGGGTCTTCGCAATTACTCCACGCAGTCCTTGGTCAGTCATGTCAATTTCAGCAACGACTATGGATTCACGGGTGGTACTGCCTTCGACTTGAGCGCAACGAAGAAGGATTTCGGGACTCCTGGCGGTTATGTCTCGGTTGTCTTCGGGGCAACCGCCACGCCTGGCAACATTCGTCTTGATGGTTCGACAGACTACTTGGTCACTCAAAGTGCGATATCGGAATTGCAGACAACGACAGTACTTACGGTGGACGCATGGTTCAATGTCAACTCGTTTTCATCTACACCACCAAGAACCTTGGTTGCCAACAATTCTACCTCAACTGCAAATCCTGGATTTGGAATTGGAATTATACAAGGATCAAGTTCAAGTGAATATTATTGTCGCGGTTCTGCGGTGAATACCAGCACCACGGCTCTTCTTCTCAATCCCACGACAGTCACGGGTGCAAGCGGGCAATGGGTCAATGGATTCTTTACATTCGAATTCGTGAGTGGACAAGGTTTGACATATTCCGCAAAGTTATACAAGCCAGGAGGAGTGTCCGCAAGTCAGTCCATCCTGACTTCCGCTATTGGATTCACAAGCAACAATCCGCTCTACATAGGAAGAAGGGCAACCACAACACAATACTTTGACGGTTCTATTGGTGCCGTCAAGATATACAATCGCTTGCTTACTGGCAGCGAAATGGACTTCAATTACGAAAGATCAAAGAAGAGATATGGTCATTGACAACACGCCTATTTCCTACATGATATTGCCTCTGTCTGATCATGGATTGGTTGACTTTTCCCAATTACTGAACACGGAACAGGGAACTCGTTACTCGTTGGATGGTTCCAAATTCATCATCAAGTGGTCGGATGCGACTCCAAGTTTCGTGAAGAATCTTGATTCATCGGCTCAAGGACCGTACACGCAGGCGCAGATTTTGCAAATACTTTCGGCTCCCGAATGGGAAGAATCCGAAGGATGATTTGACGCAAAAAAACTTGCTTTCTTGGGGACATCGGGGTATCATTCCCTCTAAATATCCTCACCAACAAAGGAGAAAAACATGAGTCACGGTCTTCCCACTCCATATCAGCATTTCATCCACCTTTCCCGCTACAGCAGATGGATGGAGGAAGAGAACCGCAGGGAGACCTGGGAAGAGACCGTTTCTCGTTACTTCGACTTCTTCGACAAGCACCTTGGGAACAAGATCACGAAGGAGCAGCGCAAGGAACTTGAGGAGGCGGTTCTCAACCTTGAGGTCATGCCTTCCATGCGGGCATTGATGACCGCCGGTCCTGCACTTGAGCGCGACCATGTTGCAGGATACAACTGTGCGTTCGTTGCGGTCAACCGTGTTCGTTCGTTTGACGAAATCCTCTATGTCCTCATGTGCGGAACCGGAGTAGGCTTCAGCGTTGAGAACCACTTCGTTCAGAAGTTGCCGACAATCGCGGAGGAGTTCTTCCCAAGCGACACCGTGATCGTTGTTGAGGATTCCAAGATCGGGTGGGCAAAGGCATACAAGGAACTCATCAGCCTGTTGATATCGGGACAGTTGCCGAAGTGGGATGTGTCGAAGGTTCGCTCAAAGGGCGCACGGCTCAAGACATTCGGCGGTCGTGCATCTGGACCGGAACCGCTTGTCGATCTCTTCAAGTTCACATCCGACACCTTCAACAAGGCGAAGGGTCGCAAGTTGACCTCAATCGAATGCCACGATATCGTCTGCAAGATCGCGGAGATCGTTGTCGTTGGCGGCGTTCGCCGTTCTGCACTCATCAGCCTGTCTGACCTGAACGATGAGCGTATGCGTAATGCAAAGGTCGGGCAATGGTGGGTGATCGATCCGCAACGCGCACTTGCAAACAACTCTGCCGTCTATCAGGAGCGTCCCGAGATCGGGACATTCATGGACGAGTGGGTCTCGCTCTACAAGTCAAAGAGCGGCGAACGCGGAATCTTCAACCGCGATGCCTCCAAGCGTCAGGTTGCGAAGTTGGGAGACCGCCGCGACCCAAACTACGATTTCGGAACGAATCCATGCTGTCTTGATGGAAAGACATTGGTGCAAACTGACAAGGGACAAATTTCGATTTCAGAAATAATCACGAACACGGATGGTCATTTGGTTTTGACATACAACCACAAGACCAAAGAACTTGAGTATACGAGGATTGTGACTGGAGATTTGACCCGCCCCGATGCAGAGTTGCTTGAGATTTGTTTTGAGTCCGAAAACGGCGAAACATCTGTGCTTAGGCTGACTCCGGATCACCGGATTTGGACCGAAAATCGAGGCTATGTTGATGCCGAGAACCTGAATGAAGATGATGTTGTCTGCTTCTCCAAGGATTATACATACGGTGCAGGGATTTACACCAAAGGAGAGACAACACATGCTTTCACAGGAAACGATCAAAGCAATAAGAACATGGAGAATGGAATTGAAGAAAAGGAAGGGAACAGTCAACCAGGCAAAGATTCCTAGTGAAAGACTGGAATGGGCAAAGGAAAATCCTCTTTGTGCCAATGCAAAAAAGGAACTGATCGAATACTATGAATTAGGACATGGATTCAAAACGATATCAAAGGAATTGGGTCTGTCATACACAGAAACAAGGATATTGTTGATCAACTGGCTGGAGATCAATACAAGAAAGGGAATGTCTATTGTTACTGATGTTTTGAGAAAGAAACGAAGCGACAATGTAAAGGGAGAGAAGAGTCCGTTCTTCAATTGGGTTGAAAAGTATCCAGAAAGAGCGGCGATTAAAACAAAGTCATTGCAAGGATGGTATAGAAACAAGAATGGTGAACTCATTTGGTTGCGAAGTTGCTTGGAGTTCATATACGCAAAATGGTTGGATGAGAACAACATATCTTGGCAAAGCGAAGTAAAAACCCTGAAGGGAACTAACGAAACATATAGACCAGATTTCTTCATTTATGAGAATGAAAAATTGATCAAGGTAATAGAGATCAAGGGAAACTACTTCGATAACGCAGATGACAGATCAGAGAAAGCAAAACGAATCTGTGAGATGCACGGCTTGACCTTGGAATTGATCCGAGATATAAAGCCATACCTAAAGTCAGGAAGCCACTACCACAAGGAACTAAAGGAATGGAAGAGAATAAGACAACAATTCGCGGCAAAGTGAAGTCGATTCGCAAGATGACGGAGAAGACCGATACTTACGACATACAAACCCCGAATCACAATTTCTTCGCAAACGGAATTCTGGTACACAATTCCGAGATCATCCTTCGTGACCGCGAGTTCTGCAACCTGTCAGAGGTCGTTGTCCGTGCAGATGACACTCCTGAATCCCTGATTCGCAAGGTTCGTCTTGCTGCCATCCTTGGAACTTGGCAAGCCTCTCTCACGAACTTCCGCTACATCTCAAGTGAGTGGAAGAAGAACTGCGAGGAGGAAGCACTCCTTGGCGTGTCCCTCACGGGCATCCTTGACAATGCCATGCTTCGTAGTGAGAACGGCTTAGAAGTCCTGCTTGGTCACATGAAGCAAGCGGCAATCGAAACCAACGCAAAGTGGGCAAAGAAGTTGGGAATCAATCCTGCTGCCGCCATCACTTGCGTAAAACCGAGTGGTTGTGGCACATTGGACACCAAGATCAAGACCACGGACGGAATCATGACCTTCGGTGAAATATTCGAACTGTGTGGCAAAGACCCAACAGCCTTGCAAGATGGTGAATGGGTAACACCACCTGTTGATCTGTTTGTGTTTGACATGAATAACGACAAGAAGAGAATAACCAATCTATATGTTAAGGGCTATTCTCCCGTCTTTGAAATCGAGGATGAAGATGGCAACATCTATCGTTTCTCATCGGAACACAGACTTCTGACAACAAACGGATGGAAGCACATGCGTGAATTGAAAGTGGATGATGGAATAATTTCGTTTGGCGGGGTGGATGACTCTTACACTCCGATCAAGTCGATTAACAAGTTCGCTCCCGAATTTATGGTAGACATCGAAGTTGAAGGGACTCACTCTTATCAGTTGTCTAATGGTTGGGTTTCTCACAACACGGTATCGCAGTTGGTGGACGCTGCTTCAGGCATCCATGCCCGTCACAACGAGTATTACATTCGCACCGTTCGTGCAGATCGAAAGGATCCGATCTGTCAGTTCATGATCGACCAAGGCTTCCCCGCAGAGCCTTGCGTCATGCGCCCCGACCACACGATGGTCTTCTCGTTCCCGATGAAGTCTCCGAAGGGTTCACCGACACGAAATGACCTCACCGCAATTGAGCATCTTGAACTTTGGAAGAAGTATCAGGACTTCTGGTGCGAACACAAGCCATCGGTGACAATCACCGTTCGTGAACCCGAATGGCTTGATGTCGGCGCATGGGTCTACAAGCACATCGACAGCATCTCTGGCATATCGTTCCTACCTCAAGATTTGGGATCATATCGTCAAGCCCCGTATCAGGACTGCACCAAGGAGGAATACGAGGCAATGGTAGCCAAGATACCAAAGGGCATTGATTGGAGCCTTCTGTCTAACTACGAGAAGGAAGACAATACAACAGGAATGCAGACATATGCTTGTTCTGCCGGTTCTTGTGAATTGGTAGACCTATCATCGGAAGACAACGCTTCTTTTCCCTCACCCAGATAATAAAGCAATGACCTAAATACCCCTGCATGAAGATTGCAGGGATTGATTATTCGTTGTGTTCACCAGCCATTACCGTTCATAGCGGTGATGGCTTTTTTCTATCCCAATGCAAGTCTCATTACCTGACGGAAACCTTGAAACACGCGACCGTCTACATGGAGTCTGGTCTTCATTGCCGTGGATGGGATTATCCCGAATGGTCGATGCCGGAATTCGGAAGGCAGGAAGATCGCCATGACAAAATCTCAAATTGGGCATTGGAACTCGTCAAGGACTGCGATCTTGTCTACATCGAAGACTATGCCTTGGGAGCAAGAGGCAAGGTTTTCAATCTTGGGGAAAACTGCGGATTGTTGAAATGGAAACTTTGGAAGCACGGATTGGCTTTCCATTTGGTCGGTCCTACCGTTGTCAAGAAGTTCGCAAGCGGCAAGGGCAATGCCGACAAGGACAAGATGTACGAAGCCTTCGTCAAAGAAACAGGGGCTGAACTCATGAAAGAGATCAGCCCCGATTCAAAGAAAGTGACGAGTCCCGTGTCGGATATCGTGGACTCTTATTTCATCTGCAAATACGCTTACAGCACCCTGCTCCAGAACTGATTGCGTTCCCTTCGTTGCCACCGTGGGCTGTCAGGGCAATACAATCCCTCTGGCATGTGTCCCCATGTGCGTATGCGGCGTTCTGTCTCGTAGGGAATCTCCTCATGGACATCCCCCTCAAGATCATCTTCATCGTCATGCAAAGGCTTTGTTCTTGGATCAACGACCACGGTGGAACTTCTCCTTTGTCTCGTAGAAGAAATCATCGTCATCTATGTTCTCCAAACGAGAAATGCTGTCGTTCAGATTCCGATGGTGCTTCAGTTGCTTCTTGTGCGTATCCCGTGAATGATTGCCCTTTTCTGTGGAGCGATCATTATTGTCTGCGTGGCTCATGCCTTGACAACCTTTGTTGAAATAAGATTTGGAAATGCGAGGTCGATGACCTCTCTGTCGATTCCTGAAATTTCTCCAGCAATCATCTGCTCCACGACCTTGGACTCCGTAGGATGGAGGGATTCCAAGAGTTGCGTGAGTAGTTCTGTCTTGCGCTTCTCTGCCACGGGGTTTTCCTTCGTGTACAGGTAAAGCCGCCGATATTCAATCATCAGCGTTGTGTATGCAAGTCCTTCGGGTGCAGGATCGGCTGTGTAACCAGGAGCCTCCTTGCAGAACCATGTGATCTTCGGATCATAGGCGTAGCGAAACACTTCCTGCAATGCAGCAGAAGAGTGCGCCCTCAACACATTAGCCTTGTCCTTCGGAGTTTTCTCGTTCGCAGCCTTCGTCAATATCTCGGAGATGAGTAGTTGCATATTGTATGCTCCTTCATTCCTATTTAGTAGACCGCGAGGATAATGGTATCCTCGTTTACCCGTCCTTTTGCCTCTTTTTCCTGCGTTGAACAGGCACCAAAGGCATTCTTGACGGCACGAATGCCACCCTCTTCGCGGATAGCCTTGAGCAGTTGCTCTGGCTTTCTCAATTTCTTGGACTTGGACTTTGAAGAATCAAACCCGATGATTGTCGTTCCTTTGACCGACAGACCATTTCGGGTCTCGGTTTCAAGAATGGAGCATACCCTTGTCTTGACATTGAAAAGGATGACCTTCTCGCATCCAATGATGCGAGTCGGGGAAACGGACTTGATCTTCCATTCCGCATCCTCCTTCTTGAACTTCAGGTTCTTGACCGCCTTGATGGGGTCTTTGGGCTTGCGGCGGCGTGGTGTGCGGAGTTTCTTTGAAATCTCCACCTGATGCTGACAAGCGATGATCAGGCAGTTCAGCCACTTCAGGTATTCCTTCAGTTGCTTCTTCGTGTAGAGGGAGTATCCCTCCTTCAGTTGCTCGTCTGCATTGCCGCCAAGGACTGCCTCAATCGGATCAACCCTTCGCTTGAACCATTCAGCGATGCGGCTTGCTTGCACTCCGCGAATGTTCCTGCTCTTGATGTAATTCTCAATATCGGTGCAGCCTTTGAAATTCGCCGTGGTGCCGACAAAGAAGGCATCCTCAATCTCCTCAAGTTCACCGATCAAGTTTGAAACTTGCTCTCGGATGCGATCTTGAATATTTGGGACACCCTCTACCTTCTCCTCCTCGCGCAGGAGCCGACCCTTCTCTACAAGATATCGGACTGCCCGCAGGAGCCGTTCCCTGCGTACAGGCGGGATGGGCGCACCGCGCTCCACAAGCCTCGCAACCACGCCTAGATTTGATCCTGGCTCGTTCTCTGCCACTTCCCCCGCCACGGTGCCTGTTTGCCCAAGACGGCTGTACGCCTTGATATCCGCGTCCTCAAACTTATGGGACTTCATGAATTCACAAATCCACCGCCGATGGTCGTTGTCATCGGACATATGGTGATACCAGTTCTCTGCCCTAGCAAGGGCGCAGGATTCTTGAAATTGATTTTCAAAAGTTCTGTCCCATTCAGGCTCCAAGCCCCAATGGACTTTCTCTGCATTCGTGGACATAGTACACTATCTTATCATCGGACTTTTTTCTGTCAAGCCCTTGACAGGGAAGAAAAGGTGGTTTATACTTGTCCCAACGCAACGAAGACACTCCAAGCGTTTGGAGTCGTTGTGGGTGCCTCTACAAGAGGAGCATTGTAATGGCAGAGAAGATTGAGAGCAAGCCGCGCCCGAAGCCACAGAAGGTTTTCGTGCAGTCGTTGAACAAGGTCGGTCAGGTCAAGAAGGTGGAGCGCGATCCCGTGTGGGGTCTTCAGTATCTTGTCAGCATCTACTCACCAGAGTGGATCGGAGAGACCGCCCCCTATGAACACTATTGGGTCAAGGAAAACGATGTTGTTCCTGTGAAGGACGGCAACAAGGAGAACAACTGATGTCTATTATTGACATTGACGAGTTCGAACTTCTCGCATTGGATCCCGCCGATCCCGTGAACTATGATCCCATCGAAGACGATGAGGATGATGAGTTTGAGGATGACGAGGATTTTTACGATGAAGACGATGATGAGTCCGACTCCGATGATGAGGAGGAGGACGAAGAGGATTGGGAAGATGATGATTTTGAGGATGACGAGGACGAAGAGTCCTACTGATTGAGAATCCACCTTGGCGCGGTGATCGACCACCGCTTTTTGGCCCCATAGATTAATCGGCCAAATCGCTGCCCTTTCAAGGCAGAGACTACGGGTTCAATCCCCGTTGGGGCTACTACTTTGGTTGCATTTTTTCGACCACTTTCTGCTATACTCACAACCATGAACATCTTTTACTTAGACCCCGATCCAAGCAAGTGCGCCCGTATGCACAACGACAAGCATACGGTCAAGATGATTCTTGAGTATACGCAACTACTGTCTACCGCACATCGTTTGCTTGACGGCAAGCAATCGGTAGTCGTAGTCAACAATCGCAAGCGAAAGCGTTGGACTCTTGATGATCCGAGCATGAACACCAAGTTGTTCCTTGCATCGCATGTCAACCATCCCTGCGCTATTTGGGCTAGGCAGTCGGAAGACCAATATCTGTGGCTTTATCAGTTGCTCACGCATCTGTGCAAGGAATACACGCATCGGTATGGGAAGACCCATGCTGTTGTCGGTCGTTGTTGGGATGATCTACGCAATTCACCCAAGAGCCTGAAGGGAATCAAGGGTTTCACGCAGCCCCCACAGGCAATGCCAAAAGAGTTCAAGGTCAAGGGCGACTCCGTGACTGCATACAAGAACTACTACATCGGCGCAAAGCACAGGATGGCAAAGTGGACAAATAGGAACATTCCTGATTGGTGGTGCATAAATACAGTACCAACCAAGGAGGTTCAGGATGCCATTCTATGACTACAAGTGCGGGGATTGCGGACACGCATTCGAACAGATGCTACGCATAGCCGACATGGAGAAGCCCACCAAGAAGAAGTGTCCCTCCTGCGGAAAGAAGAAAGTAGAACTTGTCGTGGGCGCACCCGCTGTCTGCGATTCGGTTCGCATTGGCGTTCGCAAGCCCGACAAGGGTTGGCAGGAAGTCATGGCAAAGGTGAAGCAAGCGCATCCACGGCACAACATGCGTACTAGCCGCCAAGATTGGATGCATTGAAATGAATTTCCCAAGACTACGCTCTGTCGAACTTTCCGATCTTGGTCGCTTTTACGAATCGCCGTCCACGGGGATGTGGTATCCGTCCGTGACCACGGTCACGGGTTTTGAGAAGAAGGACTTCTGGGCTGCATGGCGCAATGATCCCAAGAACATGGAAATCTCCAAGCAAGCGATTGCCCGTGGCAACAAGTTGCACGAAATCACCGAAGCCTACCTCAAGGGCGAACACGAAAAGGTGAAGGCTGCTCCGCTTGGCGATAAGAACCTTTTCATGCTCATCAAGAAGCATCTTGACAAGATCACCAACATCTACGGTCAGGAGCAGTCAATGTGGTCGGATACCCTGCGCCTTGCAGGACGCTACGATTGCATCGCTGAATACGATGGCAACATTTCGATCATCGACTTCAAGTCCTCCCGAAAGGAAAAGCGAAAGTCCGACATTCAGAATTACTTCCAACAGGCTTGTGCGTATGCCCATATGTGGGTCGAACGAACGGGTCAGAAGAAGTTGCCGCAGACGGTGATTCTCGTTGCCTGTGACAGCGGTGTCGATCAGGAATTCATTGAGGATTCCAAGAAAGCCCGTGAAGGCTTGAAAAAGGCGATTGACTTGTACTGGTCAAAGAACGACTTTCAGGAAATTCAAGAAAGAGTGAATGATGAATTGGCTAAAGCGACTAGTGAAGTGGCTTAAGGGTTTCTTTGTGAAAGCGCAGGATTCCGCGCAGCCGAAGGTTGACTCCAAGGGTGAACCTCGTTATCATTGCGTTCGCATCTTCCGCAAGGAGGGGGACGAACTGATCATGCTCCTGACGGAAGAGGAAATGGAAAACGGAATTCGCCGTGCAATTGAACAAATCGGCGTAGTCCCCTACTCGGAGTAAGCATGGGATCGATAGTGAACATCAGCCAAGACTTCTCAAAGGAAGTCGAGGAATTCGTCAAGCGGCAGAAGGAACCGTCATACATTGACGCGGTTCTGCACATCTGCGAGAAGCATGGCGTGGAGCCTGACACGGTTTCCAAGATTTTGAGCAAGCCAATCAAGGAAAGACTCAAAGTCGAAGGGCAGCGTCTGAATCTCCTCAAGAAGGACTCCAAACTTCCCCTATGAACGGGTATGAAGCCTACAGAATCTATGTCTCCCTGAAAGCGCATTTCAGAGGAGACAAATATGACTTCTTCAGGTTCGGGAGGCTGTCTCCCAAGATGCAGACATTTGAAAACCGCAAGGATCGCCACTTCTTCGACAAGTTGGCAAAGCGTCACAGCACGGACGAAGGCATGGTTCGTTTCCTTGTCTCGCAGATGCATGAGAATCCAAACCTGTGGATCGGCTCCATGGTCGGTGAGGAAGCGAACCAAAGATTCTTGGAATGGCGAAAGCGCAACGAGCGCATGACTTATCAGTTCGGTGAGGACATCAAGACACTCGTCCGATATTCATCGATACATGAGCAGTTCACTCCGAATGCATGGGGCAAGTTGTTCATCGCGGAGAACAGCAACCATCCCAAGATTCTGAAACTCCTGATGCAGAAGAAGATCACTCCCGAGACATTCTGCATCCTTGACCACATCATGGATTTTACGAAACATTGGGATGCAAAACTTCAAAACGATCCCATTTGGGACGAGATGCGTGGGCGCATTCGCGGATACAGGATGTTTGCGGTTCACGCTGCCAATCTACAGAATCTGAAGGAATCGGTCAGGAAAATCCTGTGCGAAAGCACTTGACCGAAACCTAGATACCTGTATACTATTCCATACTTCTCACACAAACACACGAAAGGACACTAAACATATGGGATTCTCAGACCTCAAGAAGAAGTCAAAGACAATGACGGAACAACTCTCCAAGGAAATGGAGAAGTTGAACAGCAAGGGTGGGTACGAAAAGGATGATCGGTTCTGGTCGCTTGAGCGCGACAAGGCGGGAAACGGCTATGCCGTGATTCGCTTCCTTCCTGCAATCGAAGGAGAGGAGATTCCTTGGGTGCGCGTGTTCAGCCACGGCTTCAAGGGCAAGGGCGGTTGGATGATCGAAAACTGCCCGACCACGATTGGCAAGAAGTGTCCGATCTGCGAAGGAAACAACGAACTGTGGAACAGCGGCGTGGAGTCCGACAAGGCAGTCGCCCGTGACCGCAAGCGCAAGTTGTCCTACATCAGCAACATCCTGATTGTCAAGGATCCCGCGCACCCCGAGAACGAGGGCAAGGTGTTCCTCTTCAAGTACGGTGCGAAGATCTTTGAGAAGATCAACGACAAGATGAACCCGAAGTTCGATGACGAGAACCCGATCAATCCGTTCGACTTCTGGCAAGGCTGCAACTTCAAGTTGAAGGCAACCATTGGTGACGGTGGTTATGTCAACTACGAGAAGAGTTCATTCGAGGCTTCGTCTGCCCTGCTTGACGGGGAGGATTCGGAACTTGAGGCTCTTTGGAAGAAGGAGCATTCGCTACAGGCGTTCGTGGCTCCCGATCAGTTCAAGTCCTACGATGAACTCAAGGATCGTCTGCACACGGTTCTCTTCACGGAAGCACCCGAGAAGAAGGCTGACGAGGAGCCTGTCCGTGAGTCCCTGTCGCAGAAGTTTGCCAAGAGCAACAAGGCTACGGAGGAAGCGGTCAAGCCCGCTGCCAAGAAGCCCGCTCCCGCAAAGGCAAGCGAGGACGAGGGAGAGGACGATGCCCTTGCCTACTTCCGCAAGTTGGCGGAAGAGGACTGATCAACCCCATCCGTGAGAGTCATGCAGCCGCCATCCGAAAGGGTGGCGGTTGTTCTTTAATTTGAAATCAATGCGCGAGTCGGATCGGCATGGCGGATCGGATTCGGTGAAAGAGGAACAGGTATTGCCGCTCCTCCACCGCCACCGCTGATGTTCGTGGTCGGTGCATTGTTGACGATGTTGGTGATGCCAACTCCTCCTGCCGCTCCTCCCCCCGCTGACATCTGCTGTCGGAGGTTTTGTCTCATGGCAGCAGCACCTTCAACACCGTATTGAGCCTCGTCCCTTGCAATCATCTCAGAAAGTCGCTTCTTTCTTTCTTCTCTTTCCCGCCGTCTTTCCTCTAGGATTTTGCTTCCTGATGAAGCAGTTGTCGCAAGAACCGGCGATTTCACTTCCTTGGAAGTCTCTTCCCCACCGCCCATGCCAGGTATGAATGAAAGAATGCTTGATGCATATTGCTTCAATTGACCAAACAAGTTTCCAACGAAGTCAAAGAACTCCATTATGGGCGAAACAACAGGCTCCAAGGATTCTGCCAATGCTTCAACTGCAAATTCCCACAAGCCAACGACATAATCCCATGCTGCCGTTATCTTTTCGTGCCACCACAGGATTCCGTATGCCAATGCATCAGTCAGGTCTTCCCACAAGCCAACGACATAATCATAACCATCCTGTATCCATCCTGCCCATATGAGCATTCCATCGGCAAGCAACCCTACTGTTGAATCCCATACTCCGTACACATAGTCCCATGCTTGTTCTATCCATCCTGCCCATATCAACATGCCGTCAGCAAGAAGACTTGTGGTTTGATCCCAAAGATTGTACACATAATTCCATGCGGACTTTATAGCATCCCACCACCACAGCATTCCATATGCAAGCATGTCGGTCAACTTGTCCCACAGTCCATAGACATAGTTCCATGTGTCGGTTATGAGTTCCCACCAGAACATCATTGCATCGGCTATGGTGTCCGTGATCATTTCGTAGTAACCGATGATGAAGTCCCATCCTGCCTTTATCACTTCTCCCCAATATGACAATGCATTTCCTATGAGTTCAGACAACGAACCCATTTCGGCTCCTGCCGAGAACAGGTCAGTTATGAAGTTCACGATGGGCTTGAGGAACTTGTTCCAGAAGTTCCCAACGACTATGGTCAATATTTGAAACAAGGCAGTCACGGGAGTCAGCAATATTCCTATTGTCTTGAACAGGACTTTGAAGATCGGCACAAGCAGGGAAATGATCGGGTAGATCACAAAATCGTAAACCAACTTTACGACTTCAAAAATCAACTTGAATGCAAATCTGGCTATGGCAATCACCGGCTTGAGCAGCGTGAACACCACATCGAAGAGAATCATTGCAAAATCTCCGAGCGCACTCAATGCTTCGAATATCGGCTTTAGTGCATCTTCATAGAGAGACACGAATATCGGCTTGAGTATCCCGTTCCACAGTTGCATCATTGTTCCGAACAGCCACTTGAATACATCAACAAACAGGTTGACAACCCCTGATATCTCCGAAAATATTCCGTCCAAGGATGCAGACAAGGTGGAATACATTTTTTCAAAGTCCAAGGCAAAATCAGAGAGTCCCAAGGTGAAGAACGCGGCAACGCCTTTGAGCAGTCCAACCATGATTGCCTTGAAGACTCCCTTGAATCCTTCAGTCTCAAACTTCTTGAATGCCGAGACCACGGTCTCTATTGCGGTGGGAATCACGGTAAGGAAGGGCAAGAACTTTGCCAACTTTCCGGCGAACTCAAAAGCCTTTACGAATGGATCTATTGCCCCGTAACCAAACAATTTCTCTATGGCATTCATGGTGCCGTAGAGAATGCCGTCTGCGCTGAGGAAAGCCCGCAACTTTCCTCCTATGCCCGTGAACATGTCACCGAAGAAACCCAATATGGTCTTGAGCCTTGGTATGCTGCTTCCAAACACGCTTCTCAACATGACGAGACCGTAATCAACTACGCCGCCTATTGACTTCATTGCACCAAGCAGCATTTTTCCAAGAATGCTGAAAGATTCTCCGATGTATTTGACAATTCCCTTCAATTCATCGGCAAGGGGAAATGTCTCCATAAAGGTCTGAAAGACCGCTCTTCCTGCTTTTCCCAAGACATTGAATACGGGCGAAAGTCCGGTGTAGAAAGACTTGAACAAGGTTTGGTACGCCTTTACCACGGGAGTCAGGAATCCGATCAGAAATCCTGCTCCTCCACCGGCAATCGTTCCGAGTATTCCTGCTCCCTGACCGCTTGCACCACCCGCTCCACCCAATCCAAGAAGACCTTTGTTTCCCCCTGCAAGGCTGCTCCCCTTCAAGAAAGTCATTATCGGATTTGTTGCCCCTGCATACATTGGGCTGATTTCGCGCATCGCCTCCTTCATGGAGGCTTGCAACTGCTTTCCAAATCCAACGGTACCAGCACCCCCTGCCGTCTTTGCTTCTCTCTTTTCCTCTTCGGCGGCATGAGCCATTCTCTTGTTTGAATCGGCAATCTCCTTGATGCTCTTGTTGTTCTCCTTCATAGTGTCAAGGAGGGACTTCTCGTTCTTCAGCAAGTCACCAATCATTTCCCCCGTGTCGTTTTCGTGCTTTGATATGTCGCCCAAAATCTTGTTGGTGACAGTACCTTGCTGCTTTATGTCACCAAGGGTCTTGTCCATCTGTGAATTTTCGAGGGGATTGTTCTCTGCCATTGTCCTTTTTCAGGCTTACCCTTGTTTCATCGAAGCCTGTTCTTGATCCATTCTCTCCTTCTGTTCCTTCACATAATTTATCAGCAGTCCTATGTAAATCTGTCGTTCCCACGGAATCATGTTCTCTATCTCCGTGAGACTGAAGTTGTGTTCCTTCAGCATTATGAAGTTGGTCTGTAACACATTCGACAGACTCTCATAATGCATGATCAGGTAAAAAAATCTTGAATACCTCTGATGGTGATCTTGTTGTCAGTATCGCACTTTGCACACTTGAATTCCACTTCCTTACGCAGAGCGGGCATGTCTTGGAAGAACTTGATGATCTTTTGGAACATTCCCTGCGACATATTCTCTATGAATTCCATGACTTCTTCCTTGCTGAAATTCTTGGTTTGATAGGTCTTGTCACCGTCATAGATTACCTCAATGCATGAAGCGATCAATTTCATGGAAAGTTCGGCGTTCTGCACAGGGTCATCCTTTTCCTTGTCTCCCGCCGCAAGCAAGTCCTCGTTGCCCATGTTGGGATACTTCATTATGACTCCCATCTTTTCCGACAACTTGATGGTATTGCTGTGATTCTCGCTTGCCGAGACATTTACGGAAAGAAGATCAACCTCCACGACATTAGGCTCATCACACTTTAGGCACTTTATCTTCGTGGAGACTTTTTCTCCCACCGAGCGAATGCGTAATTGAAGCAGGATGTACTCAAGGTCAAAGGGAGGGCATGTTTCGACATCAATTTCACCGAATGTGCAGTTCTTGATGACATCCTTGCTTGTGCTTTGAATCTGCTTTGGGTCTTTTGACTCCATTGCAAGAAGCAGGAGTTTTTCCTCTTTGACAAGGAAAGGACGATACTTTATCACCTTCTTGGTGGAGGGGAGGGTCAATTCATAGGTTGGGGTAGCAATAATCGGTATAGCCATTGTAATCTCCTTAAGACATGGTATTTATTGTGGTTTACGCAACGGAAACCTGACCATTGTTCGCAAACGGAGTACCGGCAGGGAAGTTGGTGTTTCCGCCTCCCGCTTGCAATGTTTCCAATCCTCCCAAGTCTATGGTCTTCACCGTGCCTCCATCTGCATAAGCCTGACCATTTGCAGGAAGATTTCCTGTCTTTGTTGCAATGGTTGTTTGTGCGATCTCGCTGTTTGCAAGTATGCCTTGGCTTCCGCTGCCCCTGATCACCGAGCCGTCTATGCCGATGTTTTCAGCACCCTGATCCTGCATGAACTTGGTGAGATTGCTCGACAACGGGTTTGCTGCAATGTCAGCCAAGTCCTGCAACTGCTGACTGACCATCTTGTCGTATGTGGTGATGTCCACCGCCTCTCTGAATGCAAAGCCGATTCTCAAGAATGTGGGCTTGGTTGAACTTGCCCATTCGACAGTTCCACCATTCACGCTTATGTTTGCTGGATACACTTCGGTAAAACGAAGCCCTCTTAACTTGTTTTGTGAATATGCAGACTGAATGTCTGCAATTGTCTTGTAATTGTTTGGTATGAACAGCAGAGTTGCCCTCGTATCCTTCGCAAAGTCATCGTAGAAGGAAACATAGCGAGAAACAGGGTCTACTATGGAATCCATCCACTTCCTGAACAACCCTAATTCGGCCATGTCAGGTGAGCAGTAGAACTGCATGGCAAGTTCCTCGTCAAATGTTGCCGTGTAGGGTACTTTGCGAATCGGACCGGCGATATCTCTGTCCAATTTCGAGAAATACTGCGAAGGTACATTTACGCTCCAGCAACGAAACGAAAGCCTTTTGTCGAAGTTGGTCTGTGCAAAGCCAAACTTGTCGTTTAGCCAAGGACTTTCAATGAAAACCATGAAACGATTTGGCAGCGCATATCCATTCGATGCCGCATCATGTATGTAACTCTGCCATGCCGAGTCCTGACTGAACTTGGTTTGCCCGACATTTGGCGGAAAAAACGATGACAGGTAACTTGGTATTAGGTTTACTGCTGTTTGGAAGACTGACATTAGAGTTTCCTTCTGGATTCTTTCCAGACTTGTTCTTTGATCACCTTTGCAAACCGATCAAGCGGAAGGAAGAGCATGAACTTCCAGTAAAGAGGAGGTACTTCCGTCACTTTTGTCACGATGTTCTTGTAATAGTATCTCTTGATGGTCGGCTTGTAGTATCTCAAGGCTCCTGCTGCCTTCAGGGTTCCATAGTTCAGGCTGAAGATGGCGTTGGGATTTCTGTCAAATTCCTCATCATTTACATAGGTCTGCAAATTGTTGAAAAATCTGGCGCGATCATTTGGGTGGAGGTAATGAAAATTGAGTCCCAAGAACCCGTCTTCGGTGTAAGAAACCACAAGAGCAAGAGGAAAACGATCATAGTATTTCAAGTCCTGTCCTGTTTTGGGGTTGTATCCAAAAAGGTAAATCTTGCCAGTTTGAAATGTGACGGACTCACCTGATGTCTTTATGACGCTTTCGGGATTGATTGCTCCCACATTTGTCAAATTGTCTCTCAACCAATTCGTAGCCTTGCGAGAGGTCATGTCGATGCCCTCCGCAAACATTCGCCGCAGTATTGCAATTGCGTTTCGTTGGCTCATTTGCTGTTTCCGAATATCTCGTTTTCGGTGAGAATTTGAAACTTCCATTTCCTGTCAGCACAGTAGTTTCTTGCGGCTTCCCATTTTGCGTTGTTGATCATCCAATCCCTGACTTCCATCAATTTGCCCTTGCCCACCTTTGCGCCCACGCTCACGGGTGCGGGTTGCACCGTCTTCTTCTTTGGCTTTATCTCAACAAGCACAGTTTCTATCACTCCATCCTTGTTCTTGGTCTTGATCCAAAAGTCCACGAAGTAGCGATGAATCTTGTTGTCGAACGGGGATCGATATGGAACGATCACTTCCTCCGAAGACCACTCTATGATGTTTGGATTGGTATCACAGAAGACCATGAACCTTCGCTCCCAAAGCGACCGATACACACAATTAGTGGAGTCTCCTCGGTACTTGCTCGGGTTCGTTGGCTTGTAAAATCCTTTGTAACTTCCTCTTGGAATGATAGGTCTCCTCAATTTGATATTTAGCAGATTTGCGCTAAATAACAGGTACAGGAGACCTACCCCCTTGAATTCATCCTCATTCCTACAAAGACTTTATGGAAATGGCAGAGCCTTTCAGGGTTCTGCCGATGGACAGGCAGACAGGGATTTGTCCCGTGTCTCTGCCGTACCATACTCACCAACGGAGAAGTCCTTCTATCGTTATCCATTTGATCTTGGGGATTCTCCCGAACACCAGAACTTCATAGTCTTTGACATCTTTGAAAACCAAGGCGAGGGGTTGAAGTCCGTTCGTGGAGAAAAACCTTTCTTTGCATCTTCTCTTGAGAAAGGAAAGGGAATTGCAGGTTCAATAGCAAAGGGAGCGCAAGCAGGTGGCAAGGTTCTTCCTGAATCCACCATAGGCGGTGCTTTGGCGGGTAAAGTACAGAAAATAGCCACGGGCAAGGCATTTACTGACATCAAGGTTGCCGGTGATTTCTCGGTCGGAAATATTGTCTCGGCGGCGAATCTCGTCAATTCGGGTCTTGCAACAGGATTGATACAGCAACTCGCACAGGCGGGAAAGCAGAACATCGACCAACTCGGAAAGGGGGAAGAAGGATTCGTCCAAGAGGCATTGGGGTTGGGCGGAAAGATGCAAAGAGCGACAAAGACTGTCTTTCTCTACATGCCAGGCGGGATCGCTGCAAAGTACTCCATGAAGTACAGTCAAGATACCAGTTTTTCCACGCTTGATACCATGGCTACGGGAATTCAGGGCGGAATCAAGAATTTGATGAGCATGGCAACAAACGGGCAACTTGATGCAACCACAAAGCAGGCTTCGGAAGCATTGAGCAAGCAATTGGGAATGGGAACGGTCAAGCAAATGGACGAGGCTCTGAAGGATGTGGGAGACAAACTCGGTCTTGAAGGAGACTTGAATCTCAAGAAGTACCTTGAAGCCGGTCAGCGAAGAGTGCAAAACCCATTTGTTCTTCAATTGTTTGAAAGCGTTGAGCGAAGGACTTTTGATTTTGACTTCGAATTCATACCAAAGAGCAGGAAGGAAGTCGATGAAGTCTACTCCATCATTCGTACCTTCAAGAGATATTCCTTGCCTTCCCGTTCATACGGTGGTCGTTTCCTTGATTATCCAGCGGAGTTCAGGCTGACATTCGTGAACACGGACAAGGAAAACCTTTACTTGAGCCGCATGGCTCGCTGTGCGCTGACGGACATTCAACTCAAGTACGGCACAAACCCCTTCACTACATTCAGACCGGATGAGGAAGGTGCTGCTCCCACGCAGATCACCATGAGCCTTTCGTTCAGCGAAATGGAAATCCTCACACAGGATCGCATCGACCAAGGATTCTAATCCATGCCCTACTTCTCATACTTTCCCTCAATATCGTACACGATGGACAAGAATGACCTTACGAAGGTACAGGTCGTCAAGGATGTCACGGTCAGGGCAAAGATAAGCGACTACTTCAAGAATGCCGCAATAACCTCGCTGCCCTATGAAATTCAGGACGGCGAGAGACCAGAGACCCTTTCCCACAGGATCTATGACAGAGCCGATTTGCATTGGCTCATTCTTCTCTTCAACGAGATTCACGATCCGACATTCGAATGGCCATTGTCATCTGCGGAACTTGAGAGTTACATCTCCGAGAAACACAGGGGGTATACCGTCTATTATCCCGATACGGCAAGAATACCCGATACCTTTCAGTTGCAGAACACATTGCTGTTGAGCGGGGCAAAGACGATACATCAGGACTTGTCAAACGGAACAACCGTGTCCGCAGACATCATCAAATGGGATCCGACATACAATTCCATAGTCATCGATGGGGAACAGGCATCCTTGTTTGATCCTGCCTATGACTACGCCTATTCGCAGGACGGATATGCAAGATTCTATCTTGACAATGATCCCGCGAAGATCCTTGCCTTCTCAAGATTGCAGCCAAGGCAATTTTCCATTCATCATTTTGAAGACTCGGATGGAAATACTTTGGATCCAAGGAGCGGTCCTCCATCCGACATCGCAAATGCCTCTTCCATATTGAATAGATATGTTACCGACATCGGATTCGTTGATGTCATTGCCGTTGACAACAGAACGCAGGAGTACCGCCTGAATGACGAAAAAAGGCTCATTCGCGCAGTAAAGCCGGAATTCATCAGCGCAATATTGACGCAGTTCAGGTCGATCTTCACATGATAAGACATGCTCCATAACGACAAAATTCTCAATCCTGGTGACATTCTTGTCGATTCGCTGACGATTGAGTCGGCGGCAGGAGCAACATTGGATGTGAAGTCGCAGTTCGTTGCGCTCAACATCTATGAAGACATATTCGCAAATGGTCTGTCTGGCTTCTTGGTGCTGATAGACTCAATCAACCTCGTTCGATACTTGCAGATCACGGGAAGAGAGACAATGAAAGTGGTCTTCTCGACACCAGGCGATGCAGGAAGCAATGACTTCATCGAAAAGACCTTCAAGATATACAAGGTCACATCCGAGACAAAACTCTCGGGCGAAGGAAAGAAATTGGTTCGCCTTGAGTTTGTCTCCGTTCCTGCCTACGAAAACGCAAAGTTGAAGATTTCAAGATCATTCAACGACATGCCCTACAGCGAAATGGTGGAGAGGATAGGAAACGACATATTCGGAATAAGCATAAACTGCTGCCCTACCATGGGAAGAAGAAATGCCATCATTCCGAATTGGAATCCCATGTATGCGATCAATTGGCTGGCAAAGAGATCATCGGCGGAATCAATCCCCGAGGTGTGTGACTATGTTTTCTACGAGAATCTTGACGGCAAGTACAACTTCATGCCTCTTTCGATATTGAAGGCACAGGAGACATTGGTCAAGTACCACCACACCCCGACAAACAGGGATCAGAACACCGGCGAGATATTCATGAAGAAGGAATTCTACAACATCATCTCATTTTCCGTTGGTGGTCGCGGAGACAAGATGAGGGAAATCGTGTCGGGAGTTTACTCAAACAATGCGTTGGTTCTTGACATACTGGGCAAGAAGGCATCCACCAATCTTTACATATACTGCACCCAACGAGACAGGATTCCCACCATCTCAAGATATCCGCTTATCTCAAAAATAACCGATGACTTGAGTTACAATGTAACCGCCTATCAAAAATACTATCCAAAGCACTCCTTCAGGTACGACAGCGTGGAAGACAATGACGAGATGGAATTGATCTCCACTCGCCGCCAGTCGCAGATGAATCAGTTCAGGACGAACACATTGACGGTCACCGTGAACGGAGATTCAAGGAGAAGAGTCGGTGACATGGTGTCTGTTGACATACCAAGCACCGAAGACCCAAAGAACAAGGACGATTGGTATGATCCTTATCTTTCGGGTCGTTACATGGTGACGGCAATACTCCACGAAATAGGGGATGGCAGTTACAACATGAAGATGGAACTCGTCAAGGATGGATATGACGAGAAGATTCCTGAAGTGCAAACCTTCGATAGTGGGGAAGTCTGATGCTCAATGAGATGAGGGAAAATCCCAATGACTACTTGGGCAAGATGGATTTTGTCTGGTGGCATGGTGTCGTTGAGGACATAAATGATCCGTTGAAAGTCGGACGATGCAGGGTTCGCATCTATGGGTTTCACACGGGCAGCAAGATTCTGATACCCACCGAGTCGTTGCCTTGGGCTTCCGTGATACAACCAATCACAAGTGCGGCAATCAGCGGTAAGGGAACAAGTCCCACCGGCGTTCTGCCAGGAACATGGGTAGTGGGATTCTTTAGAGATGGTCCTCATGCACAAGACCCGATCATCATGGGTACGGTGGCAGGCTATCCGTTCCCCGATGACAACGGAAAGTACAAAGATCCGGAACAGGGATTCTACGACCCAAGCGGCACATATCCCTTGGATTCCTATGCCGGAGAGCAGGACACAAACAGGCTTGCCAGAGGCGAAAGCCTTGAGCAGACCATACTCAAGGAAAAGGCAGACGCAAGGATTCCGAAGATTCCTGCGGCGTTGACGGGAAGTTGGCAGGAGCCGCAGAGTGCCTACGGAGCGACCTATCCCTACAACCATGTCTACGAAAGCCAGTCGGGTCACATCATCGAAGTCGATGACACTCCGCAGAATGAAAGACTGCACCGCTATCACAAGTCAGGATCTTTCGAGGAAATCGGCGCAACCGGTTCACGGGTCACGAAGATCGTTGGAGATGACTACGAGATCACCATAGGATCGAAGTCCGCGATGATCAAGGGAAATGTCCTGTATACCAACGAGGGCAGGGCGCAGTTCAAGGTCGGAAGGGATTTCTACCTTGAGGTGGATGGAGATGTGCGTACATTGGTGCATGGAAATGTGATCATGCACACCAAGGGAAGTTTCGTACACAAGGTCTCCGGTTCCTACACCATGTCAAGTGGCGGCAACATGACCTTGATTGCCCCGAGAATAGACCTGAATCCCGAAGGAGTCAACTCTTCTTCCGTGAGCGTTGGTGGTTTGGATCAGATAGAGAAGCGAAGAGTTGAGTTCCCCGATCCAAGCACAACAGGCGATACGAGAGTCTTGCCATCTCTTGGAAGCCCATCCACGGCGGGCGTGGTTGCAGGAAATACCACGCCTTCAAGCACATTGCAGAAGCAGTCTGAGGGAACAGTACCGGCGGGAGCAGTCGCCACCAGTCAAGCAACAACGACAACCTCTTCCACGACAACCACGGCAGCAAGCACGCAGACCACGGAAGTCGCATCGACAAGTGCAAGCACGACAACTTTCAACGGGTCTGCCCCTGCTGCCGTTCCCGATGAGGTTGGCGGGGCTGAGGTCACCGAGCCTGAAGAAGGAACCGAACTGTCGCCAAGTACGCAAAGACTCCTTGAGGGTGCCGCAAGATTGGGAATCGTTGCAGGAGCAGCGGCACTTTCGGCACTCAGCGATGAGTCCGAATCCCGAAACGATTCCTCGTCCACGCAAGTCGCTGCGGTATCCCTTCCTCCGATTCCGCCCACGGCACCAGGCGTGTCCGATTCAAGCCTTGTCATGGGAGCAGGAGGAACAGGGTCGGCACAGGCAGCCACAGGACTGCCAGGCTTGCCGACAATCAGCCTATACGCTGTCCCCAACGAAGCAGCAAGCCTCTTGCAGGGTTATCCAGGTCAGACAGGGATTGCAAATACAGATCCCACCAATCAATTGCCAGGAGTCGCTCCTCTTCCAAGCGTTCCTGTCATTGCATTCCCTGCGGAATTTGCACAACCCGTAATATTGCCGGATGTACTTGATGGAGGTTCTTTCTGATATGGCTAGAGAATATCTTTGGCAGGGAAAATACAGAGTAATTTCTGAATTCGATCCCTCCCTTTATTATCCTGATGGCATAGACACAGGGGGATATTCCTCTGGATACGGCGTGAGCGAAGAATGCTATCGTCTTGAGTTTCCCATTGCTCCTAGCACATACTTCAACAGCGGCTTTGATTTTCCAAGAGTCACACCCACAAGAGTGTATTTTGAGCAAGAAGATATAACGGTAGATGATGCTTGGAAGTTCTATGTCGCAAAAAGCGGAAATGTCCTTTGCACGGGTCTTACTTTTTCCGATCCTGGTTTTCTGATAATCACGGGAGATTTTTCTCCTGATATGGCTTTGAACCTTGATACGGGAAAACTGTTGGGTAGAACAGGTGAGATGGATCAATATGTGTCGGGACTCAACATACCGGCAGATTACGAGATAGATGAGCAAAATTATGCCACCGTTGGTTCTGCCTCCTATTTCAGAAATGGAGTTGGATTTGGAATTCCCGTTCGACTCACCGTCAGGGCGTTCAGCAAATCAAATCCGAATGTTTACATCGACAGGTCTTTTGAATACACATTGAGCAACAATTGGTCATCGGACAGAGATTACCTGATATTGAATCTGAAGAATCAGTTCTATGTAAACGGTGCAACTGCCACTAATCTTCAATATCTGCAAGCGCAAAAAGCAAAGGGTTACTTTCCTGGTCCTCCTGCGGGAACGACAATTACGATAGAAGAAACCCCCAATCTATCCACTTCACCACAATTCGCCTTCAATCAAGAACCCAATCCGATTTGGGTAGCAGGATGGCTTCCTCCCATTTCGGGAATGACAACGCAGTCTCTCGAAGCCGAGCGCATGATTACCGGGGATTTCACGACATATGACTATGTGAAGCCCATGGTATGGCTTACTGCTCCAAACCACAGCCAATCCTACATCGATGATGATGCAACTTCTTATTTCAACAAAGCAGCCACACCAGGTGATTACAAGACGAGGCTTGATGCAATAGTCGATTCATTGAATAGATTGCCAAGCGGCATGAGGGTGCTGGCTCCTTGGTATTACTGGAATGGTTATGTTTATTACAAGAATGAAGGCGACAAAAGATCGGACTATGCCACTTTTGTTGCTGCGAATCCCGACTACAACACACATCCTGGCATTACGGGAAATGGTGCCAAAGGGCAGTTCATCTACAATAGAAAGTCCGACAACTTGGTCGGTGTCTATGGACTTACTGGTTGGACGCTTCCCTCAATGTGGGGATTGACCGCGCATCAACAGGTTCGAAACGATTGGGAAGTCATGTGTGCTGGCTTGAAGATCAGGGGAGCGTTGATTGATTACATTACATTCGATCAAGAAGGCATTCCCATAACTCCATTCGACTTCGATCAAAACAACGCACAAATACTGCAAACAATAGAATCATTGCCACAGGCAAGCAGAGAGTGGTTTGGAGCAAGACCGCTCAAGACCATACTTACGCAAAACGGAAAATACCCGAATTACACCGGTCTTTCCGCAGGATTTCCAGGTGGATCAAGGCATCCGCAAAAAGATCCTAGTTATGTCTATTGGGCTGCCGCAGGAAATACCATCAGGAATGCAAGCCTGAATTACTGCTTATATGAAACCGCTCGACAAAACTATCCAAACATAGGGTTTAGCAACTACGAATCGTTCAAGATAAATGAACTTGATTGGGTGTATGATCCTTACGGTCACCCGATATTTCAGGAAAACACAGTAGGTGACGGTGCATCTCCTTACCTCTATGCGGCATGGAACTTTTCCACCTCATATGTCATAAGTCCTTATGATGACACTTACATCGTCAGACGCGATTGGAACTTGGTCACACAGGCCACATCGTTCTTTCAAAACAGCCTTTGGAACTGCTTCTTGATAGATATGCAGACCGTCAGGGGGATCAGAAGAGCAGATTCCAATTCAAAACTGCGACCGTGGATTCGTCCAAGAGATTGGGCGGGAGATGCGGGATTCGCCGTAGGCATAACATCAGGTCAACCCGAGTCGCCCATCAGCGGAAGCAGATTTTACTACGAAATAGTTCGCCATGCTGCTGTTTGCGGAGCCGAGCATTTCTACTGGTGGAATACCGCAGACACGGGATCAAGGCTGGCAAGAAGTTCGGCAGAACTCAACGAGGTATTCACGGAGATCAATGATCTTCTTGGAGGATTTTCTCCAGAGACAGTCACAAAGGAACGAATTTCCTTCAAATGCGACTATGTGATAAGCGGCACAAAAGCAGCAGGAGGAAGGAACTGGAACAGATATGTCTGGCGGGTTACTCCCAAGCCAGGAGTTACCCTTCGGGATGAAACGGGACAGATACTTACAGTCGATTCTGATGGCGGCAAGTGGTTGGTCACCGCATTGCCCTCTGCTCCGGTCTTCTACAAGGTTTCCATATCCGAATCTCCTGGAGATTGGGCAATCCCAAGATACAAGGATCAATATTATGTATTGATCAATCCTGCTGTTGCAGATGCTGCCGATGCAAATGGAATAACATGGGGCAATTTCACCAATAATTTTGTTTCATACTTCCAAGGTAATCCAAGGTCAGGTCAAGGAAAAAGAGGATTTTCTTGGGAAAACAATCCAAGAAATCCGCATATGTCCAGTCCTTGGCATAACGCGATATACGAATCGGTCATATCGTTTTACAGATGGGGTGCGCGTAGTTTTCACTTCCACTTTGCAACTGGAACTTATGCAATGGATGAAAATCGCAGCATATCGGGGGATGCCGGTGTGTTCTTCCTGTCTCCGCAGATATGGAGGGATTCATACAAATACGAAACACCAGGTATCACTCATACCAATCCTGCAAGATGGAAGGGCTTGACAGGTGCAATCAATTCCCTTCTGTCAGGAACCATGATACCCGTAGACGAGACATACACTACACAGACAGGTCTTTCGTGGATAACCGAACCTTGCAATGTTTGTCTGTACATGCCCACAAATGTCAATTACTATGACTATAGACGCAAAGCCAGCAAATATTGGAGATCTTTGCCAGGAACAACCGCAGACAAGGATGCAGCCTATTATTCAAAACTTGATGGAATGCTTGAAATGCTTGGCAGCATGAGACCTAGCGGCATAGGCAAGGGGAGGCTTAGTGTTTGCCTTGATGTCGGCTCTGCAATGGCTACTCCAAAATCAATCGAACTTCACCGAAAGGTAAGAGATGAAAGCGGTTCCAAGAACACTCCCACGGACTCTTCCTATATTTCCGATGCTTTGGAGTTGAGTGATTACTATGTGTGGACAAAACTTCAGGAAATGGGCATAGATGTATTCATTGAGGCAAGACCACCCAAAATCAAGAATCGAGTAGATTACGGATTGGGAATATCATCAGGACCGGCCGGTCTGACCTCATATGAAGCCATTGGAAGCGAAAGACCAAACATTGTCTCAACTGAACACTATTTTTGGACAAGCAATGGTCTATCGAAAACCGCCTTGCCTGCGGCGGTTGCTCATTTTGGCGCAAAAGACGAAATGGAGAGCAATTCAGACCCCGCAAAAATACATCGACTAAATTGGCAGTCTTTCTACATGACCAAATCAGGAATTTACAATGATCCATACAGGGCTTGGACAAAGACCTCAATCGGAGGGCAAACCCATGACATGTGGAATTATAGCGATATGACCGACAACACATATCTCACTCCTCATGCAGCCACCTTCTACCTGTATGCACTTGCCGATCATCATCGTCACTATTCCAATTTGAAAAATGGAAATACGGGACAGTTCGGTGCAAGATTGACCAATTACAACAGCATAGTCTTCGATGCCACATGGTTTGCAGATGCCAACAAATCTGTGGCGGATGCAAACGGTTCCTCCTTGACCGTATACAGAAGAGACCTATTCACGGCAAATCCTCTCACAAGAACATTGACAGGCCCAAGAGGATCATTCCCACCTTGGAACGGTCTTACTTTTGATGCGGTGTCTTGGGCGGCAGGACCATCCGCATATTATGAGAATAATCCCGCTTCCTCGTCTGGATTGTCAGCACACAGATATTGGACCATAGATGGAAGAAACTTTTGGACGAACAATGTCATGAAATCAACATTCAACGGGTTTATTCAGATGCTTGATGCATTCTGCGCCACCGCTGCACCTGTGTCTGCGGTTTCTGAAGGATGGACAGGATTGACTTATCCATACGATTCTTACAGCAAGAACATCATTGATGCCACAGCGCATGGAATGGTTTAATTTTGGAACTTGAGCCACGAAATTTCAACCTAAATATCAATAATCGTCCCAAAAGGAGACAGGATGCCAGCAGCACATAGACAAGGCGACATATGTTCAGGTCATGATTGCTACGGACCACGACAAAACATCTCATGGTCCACGAATGTCTTTGTCAACAGCAAGGGCTGGCATCGCCAATATGACAATTGGGGAACACATTGCTGCGGACCGTTCTGCCACAAGGCACATACAGCAGAGGGTTCCTCAATGGTTTTCGTGAACAGCCGCCAAGCGGCAAGAATCGGTGATCCCCTGAATTGCGGTTCAGCGATTGCCACAGGAAGCAAAGATGTGTTTTGCGGAGGCTAACATGAGTTCTAGTTCAGGGAATTTTGATCTTTGGATGAATGTCGGAACCGCAATGGCTGGCGTGATTGCCGGTATGCTTGCGGGTGCATCCTATCTTCGCAAGAGGACTCTCCTGTGGAAGAAGCAGGAAGAGAGGGATGCGGCAATCACCGTGGAAGACATACGCTGCTACGGTCAGATGCAGGAACTGATAACGACCCTGCGCTGCCAGACTGGTGCGGACAGAGTGCAGATACTTCAGTTCCACAACGGTGGCAGGTTTCTTGATGGCTCACCGATGAAGAGGATGTCGGTCACGCATGAAAGTTGCAAGCAAGGCGTAGCATACGAATACATGCACATGCAGGCCGTGCTTGCGACATTGCTTTGGGAAAAAATTGAATTGGTCAAGAAGGATGATCCACAGGTTCACTTGGTGAGGAACCTTGCAGATTCCACAATGAAGACCTATTGCAGAAGCAAGGGAACCGAGGCGTTCTCCATACTGCCAATACGAAAAGACAATCTTGTGATAGGATTTGTGAATATTGACTGGCTTGACGAGGAAATGGTTCCCAACAAGCCTTTGGACTTTGCAAGCATATTTGAGGAACACAGGGGTTTCATAGAATTGCAACTGTCAAAGGAAAACAAAAATGGCGATCAGTAAGATCAAAGACCCCATCCTTGCCTTTTCCGACATCGACATGGATTTGGATACCAATCCCCTGACAAAGGACATCAAGAATGTCACGGGAGTAGAAGCAGTCAAGCAGTCCCTGAAGAACCTCCTGCGGTTCAAGCGTTACGAAAAGCCGTTTCATCCCGAAATAGAGTCGGGAATCATGGACTTGCTGTTCGAACCAGCAAATTCCGTGATAGCATTGCAGATGAAGCGGAAGATAAGCGAACTCATACAGGCTTACGAAAAAAGAGTGCGAGCAACCAACATAAACATAATAGACCTGATGGATCAGAACGCATACAGGATAGACATTGAATTTCAAGTTGAGAACAGGGTTGAAGTGTTCCGAGCCACCGTTATTGTGGAGAGAATCAGATGACCACGCCAAACTTGCCAGTTGACAACCTTGATTTCGATGCAATCAAGACGAATCTCAAGATATTCCTGAAGAATCAGGATCGCTTCAGGGACTATGACTTCGAAGGATCGGGAATGAACATCCTTCTTGACTTGTTGGCATACAACACGCACTATCAGGCGTATTACGCGAACATGGTGGCAAACGAGGCATTCATAGATTCGGCAGTCAAGCGTCAGTCTGTCGTTTCAATCGCAAAGCAGTTGGGATACACTCCCCGTTCCTTCAAGGCTTCGACTGCCATAGTCGATGTGGTGTGGACAAATCCATCCTCTGCATTCAGGGCTGCCGTTGCAAGAGGAGAGGTCTTCATCGTCAGGGGCGACACTTTTGCTGCAACTGGCGGGGGATCGGTGTTCACCTTCCTTCCATTGCAGAACTACAAGGTATCGAACGAAGGAGACAATTGCGTTGCGAGGAATGTCGAAATCAAGGAAGGAAGGTTTCAGTCCTTCACATACATTGTCAACGAGTCAGACACCTCGCAGAAATTCGTCATACCCGAAAAGAACATAGACACGGGAACCCTTCGCGTGAGGGTGACTAGATCCGCAAAGGACATCACGGGAATCAATGACATATGGCTTCCCGTCACCGACCTCAATTCAGTCGATGCATCTACCAACGCATACTATCTTCAGGAAGTCGAGGAGCAGAGATACCAAATCCTGTTCGGGGACGGAATCGTTGGAAGGAAGCCCACCGATGGAAACGCAATCATAATCGAATACTTGGTCACGCGGGCAGAGGAAGCAAACGGAGTGCAGAACTTCAGGTATTCAGGAAGCATTTCAAATGCGGGAGTCACCCCGACAGTCGCTCCCGTCTTGGACAGCGAGGGAAATGCACAGGTTTCTTTCGGTGGCAGCGATCCTGAAGATGTGGAATCGATCAGGTACTATGCGCCCAGGAATTTCCAAGCGCAGGAAAGAACGGTCACCGCCGAAGACTACAAGACCATCCTGACAAGGGACTACAAGTCGGCTGATTCGATCTTGGTGTGGGGAGGAGAGGAGAACGATCCTCCGCAATACGGAAAAGTATTCGTTTCCATAAAGCCGCAGAATGCGGACAAACTCTCCACATTGGAGAAGTTGTCCATCCAAAACACCATATTGCAGAGGAAGAATGTCCTTGGCATAACTGCCGAGGTTGTCGATCCCGACTACATCTACATCGTGCTTGATGCAACCGTGAGATACAACCCAAATGCAACGAACCTGTCGGCAACCGATCTTGAGCAACTTGTGAGCGATACCATCGATGCTTATGCTCTTGAAAAACTCGGCAAGTTCGGCTTGAACTTCAGGTTCTCCAAGTTCGCGTCCTTCGTGGATTCCATCAACCAGAGTTTCACAAGCACGGATGCCGACATTCGGATACAGAAGCGATTTGAGCCGATTCTCGGAAGACAAGGAGTGTACACGGTAAAGTTCAACTTTGACAACGAGATATACCATCCTGTCGATGGATATCCGCCTGTAGTTACAAGCAGCGCATTCGGGATATACGACAGTACGACAAATTCAAATGTCGATGCATATCTTGAGGATGATGGTTATGGCAACATTCGGATATACAAGTTCGTTGGTGAGGAAAAGGTCATTCTGCGCTCTGAGGCAGGAACCATAAATTACTCAACGGGAACGATAAGCCTCATAGACTTCAATCCTGTCTATATCCTGCCTTCTACAAGCACGGAAATAGCCATCACCGTGGTTCCTGTTTTGAAGGACATCTTCACGCGAAGGAATCAGATCATCTTGTTTGACAAGGAGAACACGAGCATCGTCCTTGTTCCCGATTCATTCAGAACCGAAAGACGGCAGACAGGTTCCTCGTTCCCGTCAAATAGATAACCGAGATGAACACAGGAAACGACAAAAGCCACTCCTCCATCATAACGCATCGTTTGCCCGAATTCGTGCAGACGGACAATCCCACATTGTCGGCGTTCGTGCAGGCATATTACGAGTGGCTTGAATCGCAGAAGTACGATGGGTATCTTCGTAGCCCCATGGCATTGGGGAACATCTCGGACATAGACCAGGAACTTGACCTGTTCGTGTCGGAATTCAAGAAGCAGTATTTGCTTGACTTTCCCGAGCAATTTGCCGTCAATGACGATTCAAACACCGTGAATGTGAAGCAATTGCTGAAGAACATCAAGGACTTCTACCGCAACAAGGGAACGGAGAAAACCTACGAATTCCTGTTCAGGATACTGTATGACACGGCTGTGGAATTCTACTATCCTTCAAGGGACATTCTCCGTCTTTCCGATGGAAAGTGGATTCAGAAGAAGTCCATCCGATGCTCAAACGAAATTGGCTCAAGGATATTCGAATCTCGCGGCAAGGTGGTGAGGCAGCCTTCCACCGATGGCTCCGTGATTGCAAGCGGAAGAGTCATTGATGTGGTGACTTACCAATTGGGAAGCAGGGAAGTTGCTGAACTTTTCCTCACGAACATCAACGGACAATTCAGTTCAAACACGGTTGCATCATCAAACTACGGTGGCATAGAGTTTGAAGGAAACAATGGTTTGCTGCTGTCGGAGGCAAGAATATACCCTGTTCTGTCTTCGGTGACCATAGACTCACAGGGAACGAATTATCGAAAAGGCGAAAGAATATTCTTTCGACCAAGCACGACAAGCGATACGGGTCAGGGGGCGGTTGCGACCATCACGGAAGTTGACACAGGCGGCGGCATAAACAAGATACGAATAGACAACTTCGGCGTTGGATATGAGACAGCACCTCTCTACACCATAAGCACTTCCTTCGGATCGGGCGCATCCTTATCGACCTCGACAGGAACTCTATGCACATATCCTGGTTATTACTCAAACAATGACGGTCGGCTGTCCACCAACAAGGTGATGCAGGACAATCATTACTACCAGAACTTCTCGTATGTCCTCTTGTCGGAGGTGGTGATAGACAGGTACAAGGAGATATTGAGGAGATTGATACATCCCGCAGGAATGGGAATGTTCGGAAAAGTGGTGATCAATCGTTGCCTTGAGGATGCGACAAGCACCGATGCTACCATACGAAAGACGGATACGGAATTGATAGGCAACTATTCTCCGTATACCCTTGATACCTATGTTGACATCGGAAACCTGTTGTTCAATAGCAGACCAACTCCTTACTTTCCTTCATTGCACGATTCTGTGATCACGGGTGCATCTGGAAATCCCACCGATCTGCAATTCTACTCAGTAGGTCAAAACTTTGCAACATGGAGCAATGACGCGACCAAGTGGCAGATCAATACAAACTACGCTTTTACAGCAAATCAAGGACTTGCACCCAATGGCAAAAATCAAGCCGTCTTGGTGAGAAAGACAACAACATTAGCCACTATACTCTCAAGACCAATAACATGGAATTCGTCAAGCACCAGCGCGACATATTCTGTATACATCAAGCAGCCATCAACGAATGCAAAAAGATATGTCAGTCTTTTGTTCAGAAACGGTTCGTCCGATCAAAATCTTCTCGGAGTTACCTTTGATTTCCAAGAGCAGAAATTTACGAATGGTGCAACTACTTTTAGTACTTTTAGCAATTCTTCCGGAACCGCATCTTTCGAATCTGTCGGTGATGGCTGGTATCGGATAAAGATAACAGTTACCAGCAAGATATCAAGAGGAAACACCATCCAACTGTATTTTGGTGATACCGGTGCGGCATCGGGAATCACATTCTGGCAAGTCGGTGAGGGAATGTTGGTATGGGGTATGCAACTTGAAGAGGGAACCACGGCAAAACCCCTCATAGAAACAAATGCAACACCAATCATCCACAGATCATATGCAATAGGATTCGATCCAAGAAACATCAGCGGTCTCAAGATATGGCTTGACGGAAAGACCCTTACTGCGGCGGCAGGAGCAACGACAAGCACATGGGGCGATTCGAGCGGAAATGGCTACACCGCGACATCCTACTCAAGGACATTGCTGCCCACCATTTCAAGCATGGGTGGCTTGGCTTTGACGGGTTCAAGCCTGACCTTCGGTTCGGTGCTGACAACCCCGAATCTGAATCTGAATGCAAGGACGATTTTTGCGGCTTTCACTCCGTTTCCCCTTCCTTCTTCCGATACTTCGACAAGCCAGAGAAATTCATTGGTCGTTGGGTTGATGGGAGGACAAGGAACGGGAGGATCAACAGGAGCAGCAACAGGGCAACATTACCAAGACCATACGATTTGCATTGACTATTCTCGGACCATTGTCGATGGGGGAGACAACACAACTCCAAGAATCTCCGCATACTATGGGTTCGGAAACAGGGCAGGACCATTGTCCCTTTGGGTGGCAAGCCCAACAGGAACAGACATCTACACGGGATCAACCGAAGTATCCCCAAGACGATCTGCCCTTGTCACGAATGATGACACGGTTCTTCATTCTCCGTTTGCAAGCAGTCTTGTGAGTCTAACGGCAGGAAACCCAAACACCACCGTTGCCTGCTCGACATTGAGTACGGATTCCCGTTCTTTGACTTCGTTTGCGGGAGGAACCTCAACGGAGTATGTCTACTCCGACAAGAAAAGCAACGATGATCTTTCAACGGAGGCAAGGTACTATCGTCACCAACTTGTCGGGGAACAGACGATACAGGATGCAGGTTCCTACCAATTCCTGATGGACATGAAGACGGACAATGCTAATCTTGGATGGAGAGCAGTACTCACCAAAAATGACAATCTTCCTCTTCCTTCTCCGACAAGATCTGTAAATAATGTTCCTTCATACATCGCATCATGGAACTTTGCCTCAATGTCCGATGGTGTGGCAAATGCATGGTCTCCTTTGCAGTATCAGACCCACAAGGTATCCGTCAAGGACTTGCAACCAAACGATGTCATTCGCATATGGATGACTCCATCCCTGACATCGGGAGCAAAGCCATCCAACTCATCTTTGAATACGAGCAATTCTCTGTATTTCAAGAATTTCTTCGCTCACAAAATATACTCCGATGGTGTAAATCAACTTACCGTTGATGGGGTGTCCAAGGGCTTTGCCGTAGGAAACCTTGACGGGCTGACGGCAAACCAAAGATTGACCTTGGGGCTTGGCGAGAATTACTTCAACGGTGTCATTCACGAAGTGTTGGTCTATGACCGAATACTGACAAAGCAGGAACGAGAAACGACCGAAGCATATCTCCATCATCGTTGGAAGAATGACATCATTCGTGCGGATTCCCATGCATGGAATCTTCCGATTGCCTCTCTGACAAGTGGAATTTATCCTGCATTGCCAACAGAGGGCGGTTATACGGCTTCGGGGAACACTACCATGGCTCTTGGCTATCCTTTCCACGAAATAAACAGCCATCCAAACATTTTCCTCTCCGAAAGGGAGCAACCGTATCCCGCAAGAATTCTTCGTTCGCAGATGAATGATTTCCTCGGAGGAGGAACAGGCACAGATGGATATTGGGATGAATGGGTGGAACAGAGCGTGGAAAACAGGCACAACTGGGCAACAGGATTGTCTGCATCGGGAACCAATAGCGGAAGACACGCAATGCTGCAATACACGGAGGTATCCCCGTTCAGGAAGATAACGGCAGAGGCTTTCCTTGACAGGGAAGTTGGCAGGCAATTCGATTGCAAGAACGAATTGATAGTCGAACCCGATGTCCCAAAAGTGCAGTTGTCTGTCTGCCCTTCATTTGCACTCAACGAAGTGGTGTACACAAACGGAACCATCATTTTCAACTATTCCATACTGAATGCAGATAACATGGAATATTGGATCACAGACCAACTTGAGGTAGAAATCAGCGATGGGAACAAGTTCTACAGATATCGTCCCGAATCATCCACTTGGAACGGCAAATTCCTGATTTCAGGATTCCAATCGCAAGGCAGCGATCCAAAACCATACACCGTGACTTTCCGTCTGAAGAATTACTACGGAAAGACGATTGCAGGTTCCGAAGCATCCACTCAATTTACTCACAAGTATGCAGAACTTCCATCGCCATTTGACACGATTTCAAGTTGCGGTTGATTTGATAAATAGGCTAGAAAGGTTCGAACATGGCAAATGTCTGTGACAAATTCCGTCAAAACTTCAAACAAACCTTCGTGGAAGAGGTTGTTTCGATGTTTAGCAATTTGTCCACGGACAAGTGGTTTCTGTCCATAGGCAAACCGCTCCCTTGGCTTTCTTCGCAGGGCGAACAGGACGGCTTGCCTCCCGCGTCAGAGGACATCAATGACACCGAAATAGCGTTCTGGCGGAACATCATAGCCCACAAGAAGATAGACAGGGAAGATGTTTCGATAGTCGTACCCCGCCATGACTGGACGATAGGCACGGTTTATCAGCCATACAGATCGAATGTCGATCTTTTCAACACCGAAAATCCGTACATCTTCTATGTGCTTGTTGACGAAGAGAGGGTGTACAAGTGCATTGACAACAATTACGGCGCACCTTCAACGATTGCCCCCTCACATACCGATACGGATGTCAAGGTTCTTTCTGATGGATACAGATGGAAATACCTGTACTCCATCACGGAGGCAAAGAGGAAGTTTCTCCTGAGATCAGGACTGAAGAAATCAGGACTGTTGCGACCTGGTTACATGCCTGTCGAAAGACTTGAGTCTTTGGGAATAGATGATGAAAGATATCTGCAATTTGCGGTGCAGAACGCTGCTGTTGACGGCGAGGTGGTCTTCATCTACTTCTTGCCTGAATATGCAGAGTACATAGTTTCCGACAGGTGCATCTTTTCGTCCAGCGAAAACCTGATTTCAAACAGCGTAAGTGCTGGTGGCTTGACAGCATCAATTTTCTCCATCTCTCTTGCCCCCATCTCCGATTACTACAAGGACATGGTTCTTTACATCGATTCGGGGCAGGGGCAGGGGCAAAGAAGAATCATTGAATCGTATGAACCAACCGGCGCAAATACGGCAACTGTCGCCGTGACCTCTCCGTTCTTGGTGGGATTGTCTGGTTCAAGTTCGACCTTTTCCATAGTCCCGAACATCTGCCTTCAGGGTGATGGCTCCGCAAAGAACAACGAACTTGATCCCAACAGGACATTTGCGGATGTCTCCGTTCGATTCTTCGCCGCCAGCGGAACGGGACAGCAGCGGATTGTTGATTCTTTTGAGATGGTGGATACCGGCAAGGACTTCACATATGCAACATTGAAGGTCGTCAAGGGCTTGACTTTCTCTTCTTCGATGCCAAGCAGCCTGAAGACTTCCTTTGACAATGTTGCGATTCCCGTCATTTCCCCGCAAGGTGGGCATGGTTCGAATCCCGTTTCGGAATTGGGCGGGAAGTCAATGATGATCGTCAAGAAATTCACGGGAAGCGAAAGCGGCACGATCACAAATCAGAACGAGTTCAGGCAATTTGGATTGCTCAAGAACCCCGATTTGCAGCAACCGCAGTTCAGGATTTCAACGATACAGTCAGGTACTGTTTCGTCCTTCACCGTTGGAGCAACTGCGTATCAGACTGCCGTTACGGGACACAGCGGAGCGGAAGGGAAGGTGGTTTCTTGGTATTCGGGTGTCACGGGATTCACCGGTTCCTCGGAACTGGTCCTGACAAATGTAGTCGGGGAATTCAAGTCAGGAATCTCTGGCGCAAAGATCGGATCAACCACCGGATCAAACACATTGGATGTCTTTGATGTGATGATGCGTACAAGAGCAGGCTCCGAAGGAAGGGACTTGCTTGCCCTGACGGTGAGTCCTTCCACGAGCAGCACTTTCTCGCAAGTTGAAAACGAATTCCCAAGAGGCTTGAATGCCGTTGGAGTCGGAAATGCGGCGGAAAACATAGAATTCACGGGTTCCAAGGGAAAGATATACAGATGGGAACCGCAGTCCGGTCTCAACAACAGGGGAAAGATATACCTTGAGCATTCGCACGGCGAATTCCTGACGAACGAATTGGTCGGAGTGAGAGATCGATACATGACTTTGGTGAGTGGCTTGACCGGAATCGCAAAGATAGTGGAAAAGACCGAATTGGTCGAAGGTCTGCCAACTGTCTACAATCAGGTCTATCAATACCAACTCGCTGCTGCATTCGGAGACTCATTTGCGAACGACACATTTGATCTTGATTCATCCGTGTATGGCTACAGCGGTTCAACAGCCACGGGAATCGGCACCGTGGTCAACTGGACGAGCAATGGAGCGACAGGAAACCTGTCTTTGATTTTCAGCAGCGGGAACATACAGCAGCAGAACATGATTCCGTACATCAATGGTGCGGGGAATACCGTGAATTCATTGGTTTCGGGGATAATCAGGGAGCCTGATTTCAAGTATCGCTCCGGCCAAGTCCAATACATACAGAACATGAGACCGATTGTTCGTTCGGAAACACAAGAGGAGGAGATCAAACTCATCATTGAGATTTGATCGGAGGAAGAAATGTCATACGATTCCACGCTATTCAATGTAGACCCATACTTTGATGACTTCAATGAGTCAAAGAAATTCCTTCGTGTCATGTTCAAGCCTGGCTATGCGCTGCAAGCCAGGGAAGTCACGCAGTTGCAGACGATTCTCCAAAATCAGATCGACAGATTCGGTCAGCATGTGTTCGAAAATGGTTCAGTCGTATTGGATGGTCAGGTCACCGAGAACTACATCAGATATGCAAGAATCGCGGGTCTCACGGGATTCACCAATGTGAGTTCCCTCATAGGTTCTGTCGTGGGATCGGAAACCACGAATCAGGCAAAGGTCATTCACGCAGAATCGGGTCTTTCCTCCTCGACCCTTGATTCGTATCCCGTGATCTATTTTGAGTATCTCGGTGGTGGTACTGGATTCTCCGCGAACAATGTTCTGTCGGGAACCGCAGGAAGTGTTTCGGTCTCATTCTCCTTGAGCGGAAATACAACTGTTTCAGCAATCGGAGAGGCCACGGTCATATCGGTTGATTCCGGTGTTCGGTTCGTTGATGGCTATTTCGTCCTGCACGATGCACAGATGATCGCAGCAAGCACCTTGACCGGTGCAGCAGGAGCAAAATACAGGGTATTTGCGAATCCCACCACAAGAATAGGATTCAAGGCAAACAAGTCATTTGTATCCGCGTTGCAGGATGAAAGCCTGAACGATCCTGCATTCGGTTACTACAACTATTCTGCACCTGGCGCGGACAGGTTCAAGATCGATCTTGGGTTGACTCAATGCGAATTCAATCCAACCGACACAGATGCAACAACGAATTTTGCAAGATCCGATTTCATGGAGATCATCCGAATCGTCAATGGACAGACGATAAAGAAGGAGATGTATCCCGAATACGCCGTTCTTGAGGACACTCTTGCAAGAAGAACCTATGACGAAAGCGGAAACTACACGGTAGAACCATTTGACCTGAACATGACCTATCGGGATGTGGTCGGTGGAGTGACCGGAGCAACCCTTTCCGCCGAAATAGGTGAAGGAAAGGCTTATGTGTTTGGCTATGAGTTTGAAACACAGGGAACAAGCGTATTGCCGATACCAAGGGCAAGAACCACAAAGCAGCAGTCGGATCAAAGATCGATTGGCTCTGTTGGTCCTTCGCTTCTTGTTTCCATGGGTGGGTCGGCAAACAGCCTGACTGGATTTGACCTGAATACGCAGCCAATCGTCTTCTTCTCTAGCGGTGCGGTTGGAGCCACTTTCAACAACATAGGTTCAGCAAGAATTCGTGGACTGTTTCCTAGCGGTGCCAACTATTCGGCATATCTGTATGACATTTCGATGACAGGTTCCTTCACTCTTGCAAATGCCACACGCATATTTGTGGCAGCAAACGCTGTTCAAGGAGGCGCAACCGCACAACAAGCCTTCAACATAGTCTGGAACGGAGCAACAGGAACCCTGCTGAACCCAAATGACTCGGGATTGCTTTTTGAACTTCCGAAAGGACAGAGAGTCAAGTCGGTCGAAGGCGTAAATTACGCAACCACCAACTTTGTTCGTGTTGCTGTCGGTGCAAATGGAAGCATTTCTCCAATAATCACGGGAAACAGCCTCAAGACGATTGCCTTGTTTTCTGGATCTCCACAATCAAACATAACGACTCCTTCGGTAGACCTCTTTGTCCTGTCAACGACAGGTGCGCCAGTAGGATTCACCGCTGCTGTTCCGCTTTCAACGCAACTTGTGATCACGGCAAATGCACCCCTGAATCAGAATGTCTATGTGTTCTACACAACAGACATGGGAGGAAGTACAAATTACATCAAGCGAACCAAGAATTTGGTGAACGAGACAATTTCGGGAATAACATTTGCGGCACAAACCGATCCCCAAACAGGAAGAAACTTCCTTTACATCGGCAAGGGTGCAACTGCGTACACCGATGTGGTCTCCGTGTCTTCGATTACGGGAACATTGAATGGAACTTCATCAAGCCAATTGCTGAATTACTTCACATTCGACAACGGTCAACGCGATGATTATTACGATTGGTCAAGATTGGTGTTTAACAGCAACGCAGTTCCATCTGCAACTAATCCAGGCGGCGGTTTGTTCGGCATCACGGGTTCCTATGATATGACCGTCACGCGATTCTCGCATCTTGGAGCAGATGGTCCTTTCACCGTTGATTCCTATTCCTCTATTGACTACAAGGACATTCCCGTCTACATCAGCCCGACTACAGGACGAGCCTACAGGCTTTCCGATGTGCTTGATTTCCGTTCCGTGAAGACACCAAATGGAAGCCTGACGGGTCATGTCATTCCAATGCCGGTTGGCGCGGCAAATGACAACAAGTTCACCTACATCCACTATCTGCCGAGAACCGACAAGATCGTCCTTGGAAGGGACAGGAACTTCAAGTTGCTGCAAGGAATTCCCTCGTTGGAAGCATTGCCGCCGACAGACGATCCCGATGCAATGACCCTTTACAATGTGACGCTGAACGGATTCACGACAACGAAGGACGATGTTCAGATCAAGCGGATCGAAAACAAGAGATACACGATGCAGGACATCGCACAGATTGAGGATCGTCTTGATGCTGTTGAGTATTTCACCAATCTGTCTTTGCTTGAGCAGCAAGCCAAGAACTCACCGATACTCGATTCCGCAGGATTGGAAATTCCAAAGAAGGGAATCCTTGTCGATGGCTTCAGGGGTCACTCCGTGAGCGATGTGCAGGATTCAATGTATTCTGCTTCAATTGACTTTGAAAACGGCGAGATGAGACCCGCTTTCAGGAACAGGGTATACAGATTGAACAATGCTTCCGATCCCGTGAACATCACGGGTTCAAGTGACGGCATCTATACCCTGTCATACACCACAAGTCCCCTGATCAATCAACCGCTTGCAACCACATCGCTGAACATAAACCCATCGGGAGTCTTCAATTACCTTGGATTCATCCGTTCCACTCCAAGCAGCGACTTCTGGTATGACGATGTTTCCGCGCCCGTGGTTAGAATCAACACGGAAGGCGAGAACGATGCATGGGCATTTGCTCCTGCATCGGGAACCGGTCCTGGTCAGGGAAGAGGATTCGGGACGCAATGGAATGACTGGGAATCCAATTGGTCCGGAATTTCAAGGACAAACAGTTCGATTCCCGACAACTTGGATTCAAGCAGAAGCGTGTTCGTCAACGCAGCAGGCTCTCGTCTGCAACCACCTTCAAGCATCAATTCCATACTGCCAAACTCAATCGTCAACAACATTGGCGACCTGCAAGTGAGAAACGACATTCTTCCATATGCAAGAAGCATCAATGTGCGCTTGGATGCAAAGAACCTCAAGCCCAACACGAGACTTTACCTCTTTGTGGACGGGATATTGGATAATGCAACAAATGTGACAAGCGATGCCAGCGGTTCCGTCACGAACTTGAATTTCAGCATTCCTTCTGCTAGTTTTTCCACAGGCAGAAAGAGCATTCGCCTGACAGACAGCCCAACCAATGACTTGTTGACCACAACGACTGCCGCAGATTGCGTCCTGCCGATTCAGGGAACATGGGGCAACTACAAGGATGGCATCGTTTCGACAAGAACGGTTCAGACAAGAAGGGAAAGCGTCCGTTCGGAGAAGATAGTCACGAACATCTTCGGAAAGAATGTACAGAGATCGGGATTCACCAAACTTCTTGGATATACCGATCCGCTTTCGCAGAGTTTCTATGTCGATCCTTCGACCTATCCTTCGGGAGTCTATGCGAAGAAAATCACCCTGTATTTCAAGAGCAAGGATTCAAACGGAAACTCTCCGTTGACATTGGTTCTCAAGCCCGTGGTCAATGGATATCCGCATCCATCGAAGTTCTTGCCGCTTTCCGATGTGACCGTTGCATCAAGTGCAGTCACCACAAGCGCGGAAGCATCGGTCGGTGTTGATTTTGAGTTCACAAGCCCCGTGTTCCTCAATCCTGGCGAATATGCCTTCTCCTTGCTGACACCGAGCAACAACTTTGAGATATACAGTTCTCAAATTGGCTCGAATGTCATCAAGAAGACCACGAATGAAAGCACCGTCAGAGCCACAAAGCAGCCATATGCAAGAAGCCTGTACAAGAATCAGACTTCATCTGGCGTGCAGAAGACCGATGTGGAGGACATCAAGTTCCTTCTCCACATATGTGAATTCACGCAGTCCACGCCAACCAGCATTGTCTTGAGCAACGCCGGTTCTGCATACTATGGAGCATCATTGAACGCCGATGCCGTAAGATTCAATGTTCCTGTCATAGTTCCACCCGAAACAACGATGACAGTAACGGAAAGCGTGCTTGTCGGTGAAGGAATAAGCATCAACAAGACAATAACTCTGCCAAGCAGCAAGGCAATTCAAAATGCAAATACGAAATTCACGGATCTAACGATAAGAATGGAAACATCCGACAAGTATGTCTCTCCGCTCTTTGACACGGATCGTGCAAATGTCTACTGCATAGAAAACAGGATAAACAATCCTACTATACCCTTCACGGGAGAGACAGGACCAAGCAATCTTGGGGTGGCGGAAGCAAATCGCCACAATGCCCGATACATCACCAAGAGAGTGGTTCTTGAGCCTGGCATGGAAGCAAACAACATTCGCGTTGAAATGCTGGCAAGCGAACCCGCAGAGACAGATTTCAGGGTTTATGCAAGGATGTCTCCCGAAAATGGCACGGGATTGCCGTTTGAACTTCGTCAGTATGTCGAAATGACACCTGCAATGTCCTATCCAAACACGGCGGTCGGTGAATACCAGGAAATGGCGTACAGCCTGACGGGTCAATCCGACTTCAGGGTGTTTGCGGTGAAGATCGTGATGAAGTCAACCAACGGGGCAATCGTTCCCAAGTTCAAGAATTTGAGGATAACTGCGGCATGAGAAGGTACAGAGTAAAGGGCGAGAGTGGCTTGGTCAGGGATTCTGCTTCCCGTGCCTTGCTGTTCACGAACAAACAGGAGACCGAGACCTATCGCAAGTTGAAAGCCGAAAAAGACGATCAAAACACGCAGATAAATATGCTGAAGCAGGAAATTCAACAATTGAAGCAGATGATCGAACAAATCATTGAGCGGCAGGAGAAGCCATAATGTCCATCACCGGCAACATCATAGATGTTCAGAAGATACAACTGACCGACACCTTTCAGACTTGGTTTGCAAAGACCAACGAGATTGTCGATGCATTGAATCCCGTGAACATCTATGACCTTGACGGCGGAAGCGGCACATATGTCACCTATGGATTGAGCGGAACGGACTACAACGGCGTGAAGTCCGTGAATGTGAATGCAGGATACGGAGTTGCCGTGGGCAGCGGTACCGGAAAGCCGTGGACAGGAGTCGTTGGTCTTGACTATTCGGGTATCAGCGGTGATGCGTATACTCTCACGGGAAATCCGGATTACACAATCACAGGCGGCTCTCCAAGAACATCAGAAGTAAATGTAAATGATTGGCTTGTTGTTCAGGATGTGAGCGATTCCACGCAAAATGCAGATGGAACAACCAAGAGAGTACAAGCAAAGTATATGCTTCCAAGAGAAGTGTATCAACCGAATTTAGATTTTTATGGTGATTTGAATGTAAAGGGTAAGTTCTATGCGGGTGGTGCAAACAGCACCGCAGTAGGAAGCCTGTCAATCAATTCGCAGTATGTTTACCTTGCTACCACAGGGTCGGCCACGGCAGGAGCATATGATACAGAGGCTTCATTATTGGAGGGAGGCGTAGTCCTTGCAATGACGGGAGCAGGCAATGTAAACAAGCAGTTCCTGTGGAAATACAATACGGCAAGCGATAAATCCTATTGGACCTTCAACACTCGATTCGGTGCAAATGAACCGAATATTCCTCTTGTTGCCTCCAAGTTCATATCTCGGGACTTTGTGGCAGGAACAACCGCAAATACCTTCATATTTGAAGCCGCCGGTTCCACTTCGACTCGCTTGTGGCTCACGGAAAGCGGTTCAAATCCATACTTTGGCATCGTCAAGGACTCGGCTTCAAGCAATGTCAACCTGAATGTCTATAACGGTGCGGGAATCACATCCGTTGCCTACATCAGAGCGGGGGCAACTTCGCAGTATGCAGGAGTGACCGCAAACGCATTCATACAGTTTGCCAATGTTGACATGGTTGATGGCGCACACGCGGTCACGGGTGCAAGTGCATGGACGATTCCCGTGAGCGATGGATTGGGAGAACTTCGTCCTGACCGCCACAACGCAGGGCAAATCAAGCGAAGATTCACGCAGGCAAACCACGGTCTCACGACAGGCGAAGCCGTTACGGTCGTTCCTAGCACAAATGGAAACGCGGCGTTGCGCGGCACCCTGACGGGCGCACAGGCAAACAACCCCCTCACGGAGGCAATCGGCATCGTTGACAGGGTAATCAGCGCAAACGAGGTTTCCGTGACCATGAAAGGATACATGGAACTTTCGGCAAACAGGCTGAAGGGAATAGGAACTCCCGCAACCGGTGCATACTATGTCTTGGACTGGAATGTCCAGGGTGGGTTGACCACGAACACCAATACTCCATCGGGTTATGTCTACCAACCCCTGTTCCTTGCATTGGGCGGTAGTGCAGGAATCGTGTACGGAAACGAGGGAGAGCAGATATTCCCCAACGCCACCGATGAGGTGTACATGAGGGGAATGATCCCAATCGGCATGATTCAGCCATATGCAGGTGCATTGGCAGGATTGACCATGGGACTTTTGGGCGGATCCATTCCCGTCAGCGACATACAGTACAACGAAAATTACCTGCCTTGCGATGGTCGTGCCGTGTCTGCCACGGGCGCATCGGGATTTGTCGATCTCTACAACCTGATCGGCGTTTCCTATCCAATGCGCGGAACCGTTGAGAGTAGTGATGGAGATCCGAGAATTGTAATTCGAATGGACAGAGGCACATCGAACCTTTCTGCCCTTTCATTTGGTTCTGGCGTTGTTCGTGCAATAAGAAGAAGCGGACCGAACTCCGTGCATCAGGAATACTCCGCGACATATTCCTCGCTGACAGCAGATGCAAATACGATCACGATATCCGGCAGCGGAATAGCCACGCAGAACACGCAGTTGGGACCAGGCATAATCGTGGACTTGCTGACACCCAAGGATGGGCAGTTCTTCCTCCTTCCTGACATGAGAGGAAAGGCTCCGTTCGGTGAGTACGGACCTCTCGGGGCAAGAGGAGAGGAATTCAACCTCGGGGGAACCGGCGGAACTTCATGGGCAGGAGCCACGGGAGCGACCGCAGTCGGTTACGGCGGATTGGTCACGAACTTCGTCATTCGCGCCCGCAGGGAAGCAGATGCCCTGATCCTCACGGGTCACAACCACGACTCGCGTTATTTCCGCAAGGATGTCAATGACACGGCTGATGCGGGAACCACCCTGAACTTGCAGAACCTGAATGTGGCAGGAACCATCGTTGTCAACAGCAACGGAACATTCAACAATCCTGTCACCATCAACAACAGGCTGACCGTAACTGGTGCGGCTACATTCACCAATGGCATCAATGTGACCAATGTGGGAATCACGGGAACCCTGTTGACGGCAGCACAGCCAAATGTGACCTCTGTTGGCGTACTTACGGCACCGGCACTCAATGTCACGGGTGCATTGGCCGTTACCGGTGCCTCAAGATTCGTTGGAAACTCGACATTTGCAAACGGCATCGATGTCACCAACGGAATCACGGGAACCCTGTTGACGGCAGCACAGCCCAATGTGACCTCTGTCGGAACCTTGTCTTCACTTGCCGTTAATGGCGCAGCCACAGTTTCTGGCGTAGGCACTTTTGGCAGTTCCATTCAAGGGGCTTCCATTTCGGTGACAGGATCCGCTGTTCTGAAGGGAGCAGTCGGAATGGAAGCCGGATTGACGGTAACAGGCGCATCAAGATTCAACAGTATCGTCAGGGCGACCAATGCACTTCATGTGACAGGTGGCTTGGTTGTCACAGGTTCATCAAGATTCAACAATAATGTTGTCGTTGCGGGGGCGAAGGTGACAAGCAACAGCACGGTCGCTGGCGATGTTGCGTCCACTTGCACCACGAAAGACTATGTTGACAATAGAGATGGTGTTGTTGCGGTAACCGTGCTTTCTGGCGTAAAAATCCCCGGATCAACAAATATAGCGACTGATCAATTTTCAATGACCGCTCAACTCAAAATATTAACCTTTACGGGAACATTGACCAAGAAATTCACCAACACAAAACTACTGTTTTTGCTTGATCCCATGAGACTTGTACTTGATGCAGAATTTACCAATAATTTCAAGATATACGCGGGAATGATACACGCTCATACTACCGGCAATGGAACAGCATTTGGTACGCTAACCTCACCCACAGGAAAACCCTCCACCAATCTTGGCATTTCAGACCAAGATACACAATTGTTGTTTAGTAATGTTGAAATCAATGCAGGCAATCCAATCGACTTTAACTCCTTGGATGCAGTCGCTAATGTACCAGCAGGAAGTTATAGCAACCTTGCTGTTCGCGTATATGGTCATGCTATAGATTACACGGACGCGAATATACAGCAAATCTCACTCATACACAACCTGATCTCCGCCGTCGCGTCGCCGCCCAGCACCTTGCAACCAAATACACGACTGATAGTAATGGAAATCAACTAAAGAAAAAATCACATGGCAGCAACCATCAATTACGACATGGATCAAGGATCAAACTTTGAATTCACCATTCGTGCAAACGACACGAACGGAAATGCCATCAACATATCGTCAGGATACACCGCAAGCGCACAGATGCGAAAGCACTACAGTTCCTCCAATCCGGTGAATTTTGCAACCGCAATAACGGGAGGAACAGGATACATCAGCGTTTCCATGGGTCACACCGCAACGGCGGCAATAAAGCCAGGAACCTATTTCTATGATGTCGAAATACAGTTCAACAATGGCACATCCGTTCAGAGACTTGTTCAGGGAATGATAACAGTCTACCCAGAGGTAACCAAAGTCTGATGGCACCGGACCCAAACATTTCAGGCGTAACAGTAAGCATTCCTGGCACTCCAGGAGTTTCAACCGTCCTTCAGGGTCAGCAAGGCACCCAAGGACCGCAAGGCATACAAGGTCCAACAGGAGCCACGGGTGAAAAAGGAGAGACAGGTCCACCAGGATCTTCTATAGTCAATATTGCATCTGCCAGCGCAACCGGTGTTGCTTCGTTCGGCAACGAGTTCGTTGTCTCCGCTGCGGGTGCGGTCAGCCTCACCGCAAATTATGTGAAATCATTCAATGGCTTGACGGGCGCGGTGGGGTTCGCTGTCCCCGTTGCGTCTGCGACTGCCACCGGCGCGGCATCTTTTGGCAATCAGTTCGTGGTGTCCGCTGCCGGTGCCGTTGGCTTGACGAGCAATTATGTGATTTCCGTCAATGGAAGAACGGGAACCGTTGCTCTTCCTCTTGCCTCTGCAAGTGCAACAGGAATTGCGTCCTTTGGCAATCAGTTCGTGGTGTCTGCCGCAGGAGCGGTCAGTCTCACAAGCAACTATGTGGTTTCCGTAAACGGCTCAACGGGAGCCGTGACTTCAATTGCGACAACGGGTTCCAACACATTCATGGGTCTTCAGACCATGAGTGCGGGACTTACGACAACTCATCTTCATGTCTCAAACGGTGCCACATTTGCAGGAAGCATATCCGCAACAACCGTGTCGGGAACCCTGAATACCGCTTCACAGCCAAACATCACCGCAGTAGGAACACTTACGAGGCTTGATGTCGGTTCTGGTGGCATCAGTTCCGCAGGTGGAATCACGGGAACCCTGAATACCGCAGCACAGCCCAATATCACCTCTGTCGGAACCCTGACCTCATTGGCTTCATCGGGTCTTGGAACATTCAGCGGCGGATTGACTTCAACTCATCTTCATGTCTCAAACGGTGCCACATTTGCCGGTACTGTATCCGCCACGCTGTCAACTGCTTCACAGCCAAACATCACCGCAGTAGGAACACTTACGAGGCTTGATGTCGGTGCTGGTGGCATCAGTTCCGCCGGTGGGATCACGGGAACCCTTTTCACCGCTGCACAGCCAAACATCACCGCAGTAGGAACACTTGCGAGGCTTGATGTCGGTACTGGTGGAATAGTTTCATCAGGTGGAATAACGGGAACACTCAATACGGCAGCACAGCCAAACATTACTTCTGTTGGTGTACTTACGGCACTCAATGTCACGGGTTCCATGAATGTCACCGGAAACGCAACATTCAAAAACGGCATCAATGTCACCAACGGAATCACGGGAACCCTGAATACCGCAGCACAGCCCAATGTGACCTCTGTTGGCGTACTTACGGCACTCAATGTCACGGCAGGACTCAATGTCACGGGTGGCATCACGGGAACACTTCTCACCGCTTCACAGCCAAACATCACCGCAGTAGGAACACTTGCAAGGCTTGATGTCGGTACTGGTGGCATCAGTTCCGCCGGTGGCATCACTACCGCAAGCAATCTGTATGTTTCAAGCGGGGCAACGATCCTATCGGGATTGACACTCACCGGAGGTGTTTATGCACATGGTACTGTTGGAATAACAGGAAACATGAATGTTGCAGGAACATTGTCTTTGACTGGAGAAATTCTCGTAAGAGGAATCAGATTTGGCAGAGGCAACTTCCCCACGAACGCAACAGGACCGGAAAACAACATTGCAATAGGAACGAATGCCCTGAATGCCGTTGTTCCCCATTTTCCAAATAGTGGCGTTCAAAATCTTGCGGTGGGCAATTCCGCTCTGCTGAATACCACCTCGGGTATTTACAATGTTGCCATAGGAAATTCAACTCTGCAAGAAAATACATCTGGTGGCTACAACATGGCACTCGGTGCAAACACATTGCTGTCAAACACGACAGGTCTTGGGAATGTGGCAATGGGCTTTCAGGCATTGAACAGAAACACCATTGGAAATGAAAATGTCGCGGTTGGTGCTGGAGCCTTGTACAACAGCGACACGGGATCAAACAACACGGCAATAGGAAACCTTGCACTCAACAGAAACCTGGCTGGTCAGAACAATGTCGGAATCGGATTCAGGGCAGGATTCGGCTCATCTCTTCCACCAAGTGCCGGTGGAAATGCAGGGCAAGATTCAAATGCAAATCCCCTTGGATTGTCAGGTGCAAACAACTCAATTTACATCGGCTTTGAATCCACGGGACTTACCTACAGTTCAACAAACGAAATCGTAATAGGCTCACAGGCAGTCGGTGCGGGAACGAATACCGTAACCATAGGCAATACATCGATAACAAGGACATTCATCAGGGGAATTGTCCATGCAAATGCCGGAATACAGGCAACTGGCGCGACAGTCACAAGCGGCATTCGCGTATTTGATGGTGCCTTCGTGCAATCTGGAGGATTGAGCGTCACCGGCGGTGCAACCGTAACAGGCGGCATGAGCGTGTTTGGCGGTATCACGGGAACCTTGAATACCGCTTCACAGCCAAACATCACCGCAGTAGGAACACTTACGAGGCTTGATGTCGGTTCGGGTGGCATCAGTTCTGCCGGTGGGATAACGGGAACACTTCTCACCGCTGCACAGCCAAACATCACATCTGTCGGAACCCTGACCTCATTGGCTTCATCTGGTCTTGGAACCTTCAGCGGCGGATTGACTTCAAACCATCTCTATGTCTCCAATGGCGTGACATTTGCAAATGGTCTTGTTGTTTCTTCAGGAACGATATCGGGAACATTGTCAACCGCTTCGCAGACAAGCATCACCGCTGTTGGTACGCTTGCAAGACTTGATGTGGGTGCTGGTGGTATCAGTTCCGCCGGTGGTATCACAGGAACACTTCTTACTGCCTCACAGCCAAACATCACCGCAGTAGGAACACTTGCGAGGCTTGATGTCGGTTCGGGTGGCATCAGTTCCGCAGGTGGAATCACGGGAACACTTCTTACTGCCTCACAGCCCAATATCACCGCAGTAGGAACCCTGACCTCATTGTCCTCTTCGGGTCTTGGAACATTCAGCGGCGGATTGACTTCAAACCATCTCTATGTCTCCAATGGTGCAACATTTGCAAATGGTCTTGTTGTTTCTTCAGGAACAATATCGGGAACATTGTCAACCGCTTCACAGACAAGCATCACCGCTGTTGGTACGCTTGCAAGACTTGATGTCGGTGCTGGTGGCATCAGTTCTGCCGGTGGGATAACGGGAACACTTCTTACCGCAGCACAGCCCAATATCACCTCTATCGGAACCCTGACCTCATTGACAACATCGGGTCTTGGAACATTCAATGGTGGATTGACTTCAAACCATCTCTATGTCTCCAACGGTGCCACATTTGCGGGTGCTGTCAGAATTCAAGGAATCACGGGAGGGTTGAGCGTCACGGGAAGTGCCACAATCACAGGAGGAGCAAGCATATTTGGTGGTTTGAATGTGGCATCAGGAACAATTTCAGGAACCCTGTCAACCGCTGCACAGTCAAACATCACATCCCTTGGAGTGTTGAGCAGTCTTTCTGTTGCAAATGGATCAAACTTGACAGGCGGTGCATCGATAACGGGCGGAATTTATGTGCATGGTGGTGCGGCAATAACGGGAGGAATAGCGGGAACCCTATCGACCGCTGCACAACCAAACATCACCTCTGTCGGAACCCTGACCTCATTGGCTTCATCGGGTCTTGGAACCTTCAGCGGCGGATTGACTTCAAATCATCTTCATGTCTCCAACGGTGCGACATTCGCGGGTACGATCTCTGCAACCACAATTCAGGGAGTTACTGGCAATTTTACCACAAGCCTGAACTTGAGCAACATCAATGTCTCCACCGCAGCAAGGAGTTGGTTCCTGTGAGAAGGGGTTCGCGGAGAAACAACGGTTTCGTTGGGTTAAACCTGAAGCAGAACATGAGTCAGGGAGCGGTCACTCCAAACAAGGACATTCAGAAGTCAGAATCGACATGGAATGCATGGATTCGTCCGTCCAACTGGCTTTCCATGCCCGACATGACCGCAGGAGACCAAAGAATTGCATTGATTGCGGCAGTTGCCGGACCCACAGGAGCGACCATAGGAGCATCAAGCCTGTTTGCCTTGAGCGTTTCGGGATGCACTTACACGGTTGATTGGGGAAATGGGTTCACGCAGTCGTATCCTTCGAATACCGTTGCATCCTACGGACTTTACTACGATGAACTGCCCGCATCGACCACGGTCAAACCCGATTTTGCGTTTCAGTTGACGGGATTCAACTTTGAGGAATTCAACGGATATCGACAGGCTTTGGTTCAGGTGTATCCCACGGTTGCAGGAACCACATTTGCCGGATTTCACTTGAGACCCACGCAAGTAAATGCAGGGCAAAATGCGAGATTTCCCAACCTTGCATACAGAACAGCGGAAATAGCACCTGACTGGATATCCTGCAAGTTTGCAAGCCCAACCGTGACAAGTGCCATATTCAACTCAAGCGGCACATTGAAGGATGTCGAGATAGTCGGTTCAACGGGAATAACGAACGCAAATTCAATGTTTTCAACTTGTTCTCAACTCAAGAAGGTATCGGGGACGGAGTGGTGCAAAAATGCATTGTCTTTTCGGGAGACATTTCAGTCTTGCCGTAACCTGACGAATGTTCCACTTCTTGATACTTCATCCGCAACGAACATGAACTCTATGTTTAACAGTTGCTCATCATTGAGGACTGTTCCACAGTTTGACATGAGTGGTGTAACAACCACAGGCGGCATGTTCAGCGGCTGCTCTCAATTGACCGATTTGCCTCTGTTCAATACGCAATCCGTGCAAAATGCCAATGTAATGTTTAACAGTTGCCGTTCCTTGAAGACTATTCCAAAATTCAACACAAAAAACATGACAAACACGGGCAGCATGTTTGGTGGTTGTCTTTCGCTGCAATCTGTTCCCGACCTTGATTATTCATCTGTGTTCGCTCCCCAAGGCATGTTTCAGTCATGTACTTCATTGGAAGAAGTGAATGTGTCTTCAATGACGATAGCAATATCCGCTTCCTACATGTTTAATGGTTGCCATAAACTGAAAAAGGTGATTTTGCCAAGCAACAACACATTTAGAGACACACAATCAATGTTTTTAAATTGCCGTTCATTGCAATCAGTATCAATGAATATGCCTAATTGTTCCTCGGTGTGGGGCATGTTTCAAAATTGTCATTCATTGACTGATGTCAACCTAACCAACCTTGGTGCTGTTCTCATAATGTCCAACATTTTTGACGGCTGCACCAACATTCAGAGAATAAGACTGAATGGCTTTGTCCAAGGACCACTTAATCTTGGTGGCGCGGTAGCAGGTGCATTCAATCATTTCACCAGATCCCTGTCTCCAGATGCACTCAATGAGTTGTATGAAAGCCTTGGAACGGTTTCTCCTTCTAAAACCCTGACAGTAACGGGAAATTGGGGATACGGTGCATCGAATCGAAGCATAGCAACCGCAAAAGGATGGAATATCGTATGAAGACACGCGGCACAAGGTCAAGCAACGGCTTCATCGGTCTGAATGCAGACAGGGCGACGAGCCTTGAAAGCGGGATACTCACCGTAAACAATGCCTTTGACGGCACGGCTGCATGGATTCGCCCGTCCAACTGGCTTTCCATGCCCGACATGACCGCAGGAGACCAAAGGATAGCGTTGCTTTGTGCCGTATATCCATCGGGAAGAACAGGCAATGCATTGGGGGCAACGGCAGCAGGAACGCTGATTGTGGTCAATTCCCCCGATAATTACATCGTTGAATGGGGAAATGGATTGTCGGCTGATACAAGAGGAGGTTCAAGAGGATTGCTTGTCAAGTATGACGATCTACCGGCATCGACCACAGTCACGGGTCAAATGCTTGCTGTCAACTCAGGAGCATCAATACCGGCAGGATATCGCCAAGTCCTTGTTCAGATTTATCCAAATGGGATTTATCCAAATGGTGGAGCAGGGGGAACGGCATTTACTTCCGTGAATGTCGGCATAATTTCTGCTAATTTGGCATCTACAGCCATACAGCCCTCTCCAGGTTATGCCATCAACACGCAGGCAAGACCAAAATGGTTGAGCATAAAAGGCGCATCCAGCACATTGACATCGCTGACAATCGGTGGAGGAGCGGGAGGCACAAGTGCTTGCCCTTTCTTGCACGAATTTGAATGGATTGGTCCGACCAGCCTGACCAATTGCAGCAATCTTTTCAATGGCTCGACAAACCTGTCATCCGTGAAGGGAACCGAATGGTGCAGAAATGCACAGAACTTTGATTCTGCATTTGCAAACTGCACATCATTGAAGGAACTTCCCTTGCTGAATACGAGCAGCGCAACCAACATGAGAAACATGTTCAACTCATGTACTTCGCTTGAAACCGTGGCACATTTCGATACGAGCAATGTGACCAATTTTGCGGGAATGTTTTCCGATTGCTGGATCTTGAAAACCATCCCTGCCTTCAGTACAAGCAATGCCTTGAACATGGATTCAATGTTCAACAACTGCTTCAAGTTGGTGCAAATACCCGAAATCAATACCAGCAATGTCAAATCATTCAACAGCACATTTAACAATACCCTTTGTCTGCAATATGTTCCGCCGCTCAATACGCAGAGCGGATTGACATTCAACAGCATGTTTGCATCTTCATCCATAGAAAAACTGTATCCAATCAACCTTAGTTCGGCAAAAATTGTTGCTAACATGTTTGTATCTTCAAACATTGCAAATGCATATCTTTACAACTATCATTTGAGTACTGCGGGTCCTGTCAAAGATTCCTTAGGCATATTTGGAAGTTGCTACAACTTGAACGCAGTTCGATTCAAATATGCATCTGATCTTACATTAGGTGATACTGTTTTCAACAGTCCCATAAGAGAGATAATCACAGATGGAGCAAACATAAGCAGCAGTTATAAAGTAGTTTATGGAACGGGTTATCTACGCAGAATGGTGTTGAAAAACTTGTCATCGAATTTCAGGGGAAACATATCTTCAGCATCCGTGTCAGCAACCGGACAATGCCTGTCACCCGAGGCATTGAATGAAATGTATCGAAATCTATCAACTGTGGGTGCTTCTGGTTCTGGCGCAAGAAATGCATACAACCTATTGGGGCATTGGGGATACGGCGAATCATTGACTGGAATCGCAACATCCAAGGGCTGGAATGTGAATACAATCATCAACTAAATATCGTAGAGCAAAGGATCAACAATGCCAGAGACATACAAGAGTTTTGGAACTATCTTGAGTACCACAGGACCGACTACCCTGTATACATCAGGTGCAGGCGTAACCGCATCATTGGTGAATTCCGTGAATTTCAGCAACGCAAGCGCAACGGCGGCAGCAACCGTGACCTTGGAGATGGTCAAGGGGGCAACCGGATTCTCCCTGATAACGGGGATCGCAATACCCACCGCTACCACATTTCAGGCATTGGATGCTCCCATCGTTCTTGAAAACGGAAACTCCTTGCGGGCAACGGCAGGCACATCGGGGTACATCCATGTAATCACATCCTTGATGGAAATATCCTGATTCTTTGCTGTCGTTGCCTTCAGCGATGCTAAATACATTCTGACTTTGGTCATCAATATGGAGATACAAGATGCAGACTACGATTGAACAGCCGGTCAATGCCGTAATTTCGGGGACACCCACAAACACAAGCAAGAACACCAAGACGATCACCCTGTGCATGATCGTGAAGGACGAGGCTAGGGTCATCGAAAGATGCCTTGCTTCCGTGCTTCCCATCATCGACAATTGGGTCATTGTTGACACGGGTTCGACCGATGGAACGCAGGACAAGATTCGCAAGTTCTTTGAGAATGTCGGCATTCCTGGCAAACTATACGAGCGTCCTTGGAAGGACTTCGGTCACAACCGCAGCGAGGCACTTGAACTTGCTCGTGCTGAAGGCGACTATTCCTACATGATCGATGCGGACGAGGTTCTTGTCTTTGAACCAGGCTTCGATCCCGATGCATTCAAGGCAAGCCTGAACGCCGACCTGTACAACATCTTCGCGCAGTACGGTGGCACAAAGTACCATCGTCCGCAGATGACAAGCAACAAGAAGAAGTTCTACTATCGCGGCATCCTCCATGAGTATGTCGATTGCCATGACGAGATTCAGACACGCGACTTTGCCCGTGGATTCATGAACACTCCGATCCAGGATGGCAATCGCTCAAGCCAGACCGGCAAGTATGAGCGTGATGCGGAGCGTTTCGAGGAAGCCCTGAAGGGTGAAGTCGATCCAAAGGACTTCAATCGCTACCATTTCTACCTTGCACAGTCCTACCGCGACTCGCAGCAATGGGAGAAGTCCCTTGCTGCATACATGAAGCGTGCCGAACTCGGTGGATGGAACGAGGAAGTGTTCTATTCGCTGTATCAGGCAGGTCGCATCATGGAAATCCTCAACAAGAACATCGATGAGATCATCAAGGTGTACTTCAATGCTTATCAGGCTGCTCCTTATCGCGCAGAGAGCCTGTGGGCTGCTGCCCGTCTTTGCCGACTGAACATCCGTTTTGATCAGGCATACACATTTGCCAAGCAGGGTATCAAGTGCCGTTGCCCCGAAGGTGCGCTCTTCATCGCGGCTCCCGTGTACGAGTGGATGTTGCTTGACGAGTTTGCGATTGCCGCTTATTGGGCAGGGCATTTCAAGGAATCCCGACAGGCATCTGTTGCCTTGTTGCAGCAGAATCGGTTCCCGCCCGACCAGAAGGAGCGGATTGAGGCAAACCTGAAGTTTGCAACGGAAGAACTGATGAACAACTAAAGGAGGCATCTTGCCTTCACCTCATCCAAGCGTTTTTCTGCCAAGGGACGGTGGTTCGGACTCCATACGAACCACCGTTTCCATTGGTTTTTCAGCGGACTTTCCCGAAGGAACTGTCGTTTGCTCATGCTCCGATGGGAAAATCCGTCCTTGCTCATCAAGCCATCCAAACGATCCGATGTTGGGAATCGTTGAAAGGTTGCATCCTCCGATGAAAACCGAGGCGGATGTCGTTCTTTCTGGCTTGGTGCGAATCGAATGGATAGAACACGGAAAGACATACCATCTTGCAGGTGACGGTACGCTCTCAACGGAAGGTTCCAATCCCGTATTGCAGGGAATCAAGGCAGGAGAGGGAATGTTCACTCGTCCACAGGAGAACAAGCACGAAATGCCGACAGGTACGCTTCTTCCCTTTGCGGGAAAATCAATTCCACGGGGCTGGCTTTCTTGCGATGGTTCCTTCATAGATCAAAAGAATTACCCAAGACTCCATTCGTTGCTCTTGGAGGATGTCAAGAGCGTCAAGGCGCAGATAGTCAGCGCATCCTCTTCGCTCATGGTTTTGTCATACAGAGGAACAATGATGGCAGGAACCTTGCTGTCAATCGAAACCTTGGGATGGCGCGGCACGGGAATAGTTGTCTCCTGCCACGAAGGTCTGTTGACCATTGCAGCATCGGATGAACTTCCCAAGGTCAGTCAAGTTGCAGGAGGAGTCTGTATGCTTTCCTCATTGGATTTGTCCATGATCCCTCTCCCTCTGAAGAATGAGGACGGGATGACATGGATTGTTAAAACTTGATTCCGATTGAGTGATGGTTAAAAAAGTCTAAATAGCATCGGAGGATTCCGATGGCGACAATCAATACACGGCAGAAACTGGTGGACTATTGCCTGCGGCAGTTGGGCGCACCTGTCGTAGAAATAAATGTCGATGATGATCAAGTGGATGATCGCGTTGATGATGCCCTTCGCTACATGTCGGAATACCATTTTGATGGAGTCGAACGGGTATACCTCAAGTATCAACTGACTCAAGCGGACATCGACAGGAAATACCTCCTTCTTGAGGCAGACAACTCCGCAAGCATGAGTTATGGTGATCGCTACCAGACCATAAACGAGGCTGGCTTGACAGGTGGAACTCCCGCACACCTTGCGGGGGGCGTTGTTCCAATCGACAACCTCATCACAAGCGTCACCAAGATATTTCATATTTCGCAGCAGACAATCGACATGTTCGATGTCCGTTATCAATATGCCCTGAATGACCTCTACACCTTCGGAACGATTGACCTCGTTCAGTATGACCTGACGCAGCAATACCTTTCGTTGCTTCGGCAGTTTCTGTCGCCAGACAAGCAGGTCGAATTCAGTAGGGTAACGAACCGCCTTGAGATACACATGGATTGGCAAATCGTCAAGCCTGGCGCATACCTCATCATCGAATGCTACCGCATACTTGATCCTCGCGTCCATCCCGAGATATACGAGGATCGAATGCTGAAGAAGTACCTTACCGCCCTGATCAAGCGGCAATGGGGAACCAACATGAGCAAGTACAGCGGCATCAAGATGCCAGGCGATGTCACTCTTCGTGGTGTTGACATCGCCACGGAAGCACAGAAGGAAATAGACGAAATCGAGAAGGAGATCATCACGAAGTACGAACTCCCCGTAGATTTCATGATGGGATGACATGGCAGTAAACCCATACTTCAACAAGTTCAAGAATCTTCCCGAGCAGAATCTCGTTGAGGATTTGACCATCGAAGCCATCAAGATTCATGGCATGGAGATGTACTACATCCCGAGAACGATGGTTCACAAGGACGATTTCTTCGGAGAGGCACCGTATTCAAGATTCAATTCTTTCAGAATGATAGAGATGTACATGGACACCACCACCGCATTTGAAGGTGGTGACCAATTCACCAAGTTCGGCTTTGAAGTGAGAGATAGCGTGAAGTTCACGGTTTCCCGAAAGCGGTTCAAGCGGGAGACAGGAATGGCTAGACCCATGGAAGGGGATCTTCTGTATCTTCCCCTCAACAGGGGATTGTTTGAAATCAAGTTCGTAGAGCATGAGAACCCATTCTATCAATTAGGCAAACTCGTTTCCTACCAAATGACCTGTGAACTCTTCCAATACAGCGAAGAGAAATTGAACACAGGAATTCCGGAAATAGACGCGGTGGAGGAGGTTGCCTTCAAACTTCAACTCATACTAGGAGCAACAGGTGGAACAGGAACTTTTACAAAAGGCGACCTCGTTTATCAGCCTGCGGGTGGGTCGATTACGGGAAACTTTTCGGCGGCGGCTGCAAAAGCAACCGTTTATGCTTGGAACCCGAACGAACCGACAAGCATGGTTTTGGTGGATTCGCTTGGTGGCTGGAGCCTCACGGGAGGATATGTAACCAAGTCCGACAATGCAGCATACTATCGCATCGCTGCAACAGGAAGCAACGAAGCCTTTGGAACATTGGTTGACAACACCAATGATGACATAGAGACAGAGGCAGACAGTTTCCTCAACTTCGATGAGAACCATCCGTTTGGAGAGCCGTAATGTTTGAATACTACTATCACGGCACCATAAGAAAGGCAGTAGTTGCCTTTGCCAACCTTTTCAATGACATTCACATTGCGAGGTACGACTCAAACAAGGTGGAAGTCGAGCGAATAAAGGTTCCCATTGCATATGGTCCGAGGCAAAAATTCATTCGCAGACTTGAGCGGATAGGCACGGATTTCGATAAAGCAGCGGTAAAACTTGAGACATATCTTCCCAGGCTTTCCTTTGAGATGCAGAACATCACATTCGATGCCTCAAGGAAATTGTCAACCATGAATTCCACGGTTGCTGCATTGAACTCCTCGCAAGTCAAGCGAAGATACGAAAGAGTCCCCTACAACATCGATCTCTCGTTGAGCATCATGACCAAGAACACGGAAGATGCCCTTCAGATATTTGAACAAATAATCCCTTACTTTCAGCCCGAATACACAGTATCGCTGAACATGAATGACACCGACATGGATGTAGATGTGCCTGTCGTGTTCAAGAATTCCGTGCTGTCGGAAGGGGATGATGGAAGTTATGGTGACTATGGTACGAGGAAAGTGACGATCATGACGCTTTCCTTCACCATGAAACTCTACCTTTACGGACCGATCAAGACAGTCGGTGTCATTCGCTCCACTCAAGTCAGCCTCACGCCAAAAAGCGGTGCCGAGGGCATCACGGCTGCGTATGGTCCTTCGGGTTCAAACATCAGAATCACCACGCAAGCAGTCACGGGAGCGACAGGATACACGCCAGGAACCACAGGTCAAGTAAGCGTGAACATAATACAATTCTAAAGGATCACCATGGGAAATGTCGATGAGAATTTGTCCGATGCCTTGGGCTTGCCAAAGCCCGAACCAGAACCAAAGCAGGAAATCATCCAAGCAGAAGTCAAGACGGCGAGGATAACAAGAACCGATGCCGAAAGGGACTATACCGAGGTCAGGGACAACCTGAAGCGAATCATAGAGAAGTCCGAGGAAGCGGTCGAAAACCTGCTGGAAGTAGCGGCAGAGAGCCAGGAACCCCGCGCATACGAGGTCGTGGCACAGTTGATATCCTCTGCACTTGAAGCAAACAACAAGTTGATGCACCTTCACAAGCAGATCAAGGACATCAAGCGCGAGGAGCCTGGCAAGACAACAAATGTCACAAACAACAGCATCTTCGTTGGCAACACGGCTGACTTGCAGAAGATGATTCGCAACATGAACACCAAGGTTCTTGAAGAATCAAAGGAAAACGCGAACGGGGACAGCGATGCCGCGCAAGGAAGGTGACAGTTACCTAGGCAATCCCCTCCTGAAGGGACCGAATGTCCAACTGCAATACACGAACGAGCAGTTGGCAGAGTATGTCCGTTGCTCAAAAGACCCAATCTATTTCCTTGAAACCCACATGAAGATCGTGTCCCTTGACCTAGGACCGATTGCCTTCAAGATGTACCCTTTCCAAAAGAAGATCGTCAAGGCGATACACACGAATCGTTTCGTCATTTCGAAGATTCCTCGTCAGAGCGGCAAGTCCACCGTCATGTTGGGCTACATCCTTCACAGCATTCTCTTCACGCCAAACTACAAGGTCGCCATCCTTGCAAACAAGTTGAAGACGGCAAGCGAACTGTTGAGCCGCCTGAAGTTTGCATACGAGAACCTTCCCAAGTGGATGCAGCAGGGCGTGATCGAATGGAACAAGTTGAGTTTCACCCTTGAGAACGGGTCAAAAGTCGTGTCTGCCGCAACAAGCGCATCGGCTGTCCGTGGTGACAGTTTCAACTTCCTGCTCCTTGACGAGTTTGCCCACATCCCCGAGAACATAGCGCAGGAATTCTTTTCGTCCGTATATCCGACCATTTCGTCAGGCAAGACATCGAAAGTGGTCATCGTGTCCACTCCTCGCGGAATGAACATGTTCTACAAACTGTGGAAGGATGCAGAAACCAAGAGAAACGACTACATCCCGATTGAGGCAAGATGGAACGAGATACCTGGTCGTGACGCAAAGTGGAAGGAAATCACCAAAAAGAGCCTTGGAAGCGAACGGCTTTGGTATCAGGAATACGAGTGCGAGTTCCTTGGCTCGGAGGATACCCTCATTCGGGCATCCAAGATCACCTCGCTCTCATACGAATCCCCCATATACCAAAATGACGAAGGGCTGGTTGTCTACAAGGCTCCGATAAAGGGTCACATCTATGCAATGTGCGTGGATACCTCGCGTGGTCAAGGGCAGGATTATCATGCTGCAACCGTGGTTGATGCAACGCAAATGCCCTATCAAGTGGTTGCACGATTCAGAAACAACACCATGCCCGTCATGGTGTTTCCCAACCTTCTTGAAGTTCTTGGCAATCGTTACAACGAGGCATATGCCTTGATAGAACTGAACGACACGGGTCAACAGGTATCGGACATCCTGCGCGAGGAACTTGAATACGAGAACATCATTAACATCACCGTCAAGGGCAAGAAAGGTCAGAAGGCAGGAGAAGGCTTCGGCACGGGACGAGTGCAATACGGCATCAAGATGTCCAATCAGATCAAGAAGACAGGTTGCTTGGTCATCAAGGAGATGATTGAAAACGACAAGATCATCCTCAATGACTTTGATACCATTGCGGAACTCTCCACATTCATCGCCAAGGGTGCTGCATACGAGGCAACGACAGGTTACAACGATGACTTGATCATGACCTTGGTCATGTTTGGCTGGCTCTCAACGCAGCCCTACTTCAAGGATTTGGTCAATACTGACATTCGGCAGAAGATATTCGAGGACAAACTCAAGAAACTTGAAGAAGACTTGGTTCCATTTGGATTTTTACAAATGGGGGTCGATGACGGCATGAGTCAAGACGAGATTGAACTTGGCAGAGAAGAAACACCAAGAGAAGCAAGAATGCGTCATCGCAACCCATGGGGAGATGATCCGACATATGACGGGGCTAACTGGTAGAAATGCTAAATAATGGCGTTCGCAACTTTTGAATAATCATCACAGGAGACCGCCCTTATGGGATTCCAAATCAGTCCTGGCGTAACAATCACAGAACGAGACCTGACCACAATCATTCCTGCGGTGGCTACGACCAATGCCGGTATTGCAGGGTATTTCCAATGGGGTCCAGCAGATCAGCGCGTAATCGTCACCGATGTCGCCAATCTTGCTGCTCTGTACGGAACACCAAACGATGACAACTTCAAGTACTGGTTCAGCGCAGCAAACTTCCTTGGTTACGGCAACAACCTTCAGGTTGTTCGCGTAACTACCGCCGGTGTATCGGCAGGAAATGCAGGTCAAACGGGTTCGCAGGGTTATATTCCCAACAGCGACACCGATCTTCCTTCCTTCAGCACGGCATCTGGAATGTTCTGTGCAAAGTATCCAGGCAATCTTGGAAACAGCCTTGCCATAGAAATTGCCGGTGCAGATGCAGGATCGGCTGCATTCGCAGCATGGACATACGGAACGCAGTTTGACTCTGCACCGAATTCCTCTTATTATGCAGGAACAACTCTTGGAATCTCAGGAGCAAACGATGAATTCCACCTGATTGTCCTTGACCGCTTGGGAAGATTCAGCGGAACCACAAACACGGTTCTTGAGAGATTCCAAGGTCTGTCTCTTGATCCAAATGCAAGATTGCAGGATGGAACAAGCACTTACTTCAAGAGCAAGATCAATTCCGAATCCAAGTATCTTGCGGTCGTTGGTTCCATCAGCACCTTCTCCTCTGCCCCGTTTATTGCAGGAGCAATCACAGGATCTGGTTTTACAAGCGCAACCTATTCCGGTGCAGGAACATGGTCGTTTGATTCTTCATCAACCACGGCAGGAGGAAGATACAAGACTGGTTTCCATTCAGGTGGAACAGGAAGCATCTTCCGTCTTGAACTTCAAGGTGGTACAGGAGAATTTGAATCTTCCGGCAGCCAACTGTTTGCCGATGGCAGAGGATACAGTCTCTTTGCCGATCCTGATCAGTCGGATGTGTCGCTGCTGATCGGTGGACCTGTCGGAGTAACAGCCGTGACAAGCCTCCGTGACATCGTGAATGCAAGAAAGGACTGCGTTGCCTTCGTTTCCCCCGAAATCAACAACGCTACCACGGATGAAGCCACTAAGTTGAGCAATGCCAAGACTTTCAGAAACGCCGTGGGCAACTCTTCCTACACCGTGATCGACACGGGCTACAAGTACCAATACGACTCCTACAATGACACATATCGTTATGTGCCGCTGAATGCTGACATTGCGGGTCTTTGCGCTCGTACAGACTTGTCGAACGATCCTTGGTACTCTCCCGCAGGGTTCAACCGTGGAGTGGTTCGCAACACGATTCGCCTTGCCTACAATCCAAGCAAGACTCACCGTGACGAACTCTATCAGAATGCCATCAATCCTGTCATCACGATGCCAGGAGAGGGAACCTTGCTGTTCGGTGACAAGACCGCACAGACAAAGCCCTCGGCATTTGACCGCATCAATGTTCGCCGCCTCTTCATCGTCCTTGAGAAGGCAATCGCAACTGCTGCCAAGTACAGCCTGTTCGAATTCAACGATGCGTTCACTCGTTCGCAGTTCCGTTCGATGGTCGAGCCATTCCTCCGCGATGTTCAGAATCGCCGTGGTATCACCGACTTCCTCGTCAAGTGCGATGAGTCGAACAATACCGCAGAGGTAATTGACGGCAACCGTTTCGTTGCGGACATTTACATCAAGCCTGCCCGTAGCATCAACTTCATCCAACTGAACTTCATTGCTACCAAGACCGGCGTTTCGTTCACAGAAGTAGGCGGCTAAACACCCCCTAAATAAGGAAAAGGAGACACTAAATGGCATACAGCCAATTCAGCATAGACGCTTTCAGGGCGAACCTTATCAATGGTGGTGCGAGAGACAACCTCTACTTGGTGACAGGTTCGTTTCCAAGCGGAGGCTCCCGTGCCATCAATGCAGCAGCAGGAGTGGCAGGAGCAATCTTTGGAACTGCCGCAGCAGGAGCAATCAGTTCTGTCGGTGGCCTTTTGAACAACGGCAATTCCAACAGTCAGATTACCTTCCTCTGTAAGGGTGCCAAGATCCCTGCTTCGAAATTGACTGAAGGCACGGCCAACTTCATGGGCAGAACCATGAAGTTTCCTGCTGACCGGTCTTATGATAACTGGGGTCTTACTATTTACAATGACGGTTCCTACAACCTACGCAAGTCGTTTGAATCTTGGTCTAACCTCATTAATTCGTATCAGAGTAATGTTGGTCCCAACAACTTCAACTCGTATTTGATGGATTGGGCGGTTCAGCCCCTTACTCGCGAAGGAAACGCAATCTGCACCTATAAGTTCATTGGTTGCTTCCCTGCAACTATTAGTGAAGTCAGTCTTGCGTTCGAAAGCAAGTCAGGCATTTCTGAGTTCACAGTCGATCTTTCTTATCAATATTATGAACTAGTCGGCACAACAACCTGATCTGAAGTCAGGCAATAGAGAGGTTTAAAACATGGAATTGTTCGGCTTCAAATTAGAACGGTCGAAAAAGCAACAATCTGATTTCAAGGCACTCAAGTCGTTTGTGGTTCCCACCACGGACGATGGTGCCATTCCGGTCGAAGCCGGTGGGTTCTACGGTCAATATGTCGATCTTGACGGATCAGTTCGCAATGACTTCGAACTTGTCGCAAAGTACCGCGAAATGTCCATGGATCCTGTCTGTGAGATTGCCATTGATGACATCGTGAACGAGGCAATCGTGACCGAGCCAGGCAAGATGCCGATCAAGTTGTCCTTCATAAACGATGCAACGG
>Ga0172367_10000410_pt1 | contig 66223 bp, 50 predicted proteins | sample Lak10m_FD_114542 | JGI IMG/M metagenome (GOLD analysis project Ga0172367, IMG submission 114542) | Freshwater microbial communities from Kabuno Bay, South-Kivu, Congo - kab_022012_10m | ecosystem: Environmental > Aquatic > Freshwater > Lake | place: Democratic Republic of the Congo: South-Kivu... | reverse complement strand
GCCGTTAACACATAGCTTGATACTACGTTGCACGCTTGCCTCGCTGCTCACATACGTAAGTGTATGCGAGCTAGCTCAGGCTGCGCGTGCGCCTTGTCTGAAGCTATGTGTTAACGGCTATAGCTACTGCTGCTCTGGTACTTAAAAGATTAGTTTAATGATGTTTCGAAATGCAGTGCGTCAGTATATGCAAAACACACCCAAAGGTTTCAGATTACATATTGGTATATTTGGTCGAAGAAATACTGGTAAATCTAGTTTGCTCAATGCGATCACTCAGCAACAAGTATCGATTGTTTCGGCGCAAGCTGGTACTACCACTGATCCAGTTGAAAAACCGATGGAGATTTTGCCATTAGGTCCGGTATTGTTTATTGATACCGCCGGCATTGATGACGAAGGGGCTTTGGGAGCATTGCGTATTCAAAAAACGCGACAGGTATTTGATCGCACTGACTTAGGAATCATTGTTACGGAAGCAAATCATTGGGGTGATTTTGAAGAGAATTTATTACAAGAGTTGCAGCAGCGCAAAATTCGCATCATCGTTGTACTTAATAAAGCTGATTTATATAGGTCGGATCCAGAGATCGTTAAACGGTGCAGTCAGCAAAAAATCCCGTGTATTACTATTTCCACTAAGGATAAAGCTGGTGCTTTAATTTTTCGACAGGCTTTATTGGATCACGTTCCAGAGGATTTTATTAATAGTCCAGTGATCTTGCGCGATCTAGTGTCAGAGAATGAGTATGCGATTTTAGTGACGCCAATTGATAAGGAAGCGCCACGGGGCAGACTTATTTTACCGGAAGTGCAAACCATCAGGGATTTGCTTGACGGTAGGGCGTATTGCGTTGTGACGCAGCAGCACCAATTAGAAATGGTGCTGGCCAATTTAAAAACTGTTCCACGTATCGTTGTTACTGATTCACAATGTTTCAAAGAAGTGGCTGCAATAGTACCGCGTGACATTTGGGTGACTAGTTTTTCGGTATTGTTTGCGCGTTTTAAAGGCGATTTAGTATCACAAGCCATTGCTGCTGCAAGCATCGATAATTTAGCCCCCGGTGATAAGGTATTGATTGTTGAAGCTTGTTCTCATCATCCAATTCAAGATGATATTGGTCGCGAAAAAATTCCGCATTGGTTGCAACAATACGTTGGTGGTAGGTTGGATATTAGTGTTGTGCAGGGGTTGGATTTTCCCCATGATCTTGCGGTCTATAAGTTAGTGATTCACTGTGGTGCGTGTATGTTTAATCGTCGTTTGGTATTAAGTAGGTTACTGCATTGCAGCAAGGTCGGCGTCCCATTCACCAATTACGGTTTAGTGATTGCATATAGTTTGGGTATTTTTGAACGTGCCTTAGAACCTTTTCCAGATGTTTTAGAGCGTTTTATTGCTTATAAAGAACAAAATAAATAAAGAATTGGATGTGATATTTAATTAATGATTTTATGGATATTACTAGAACTCAAATAGAGAAGTGGTTACGTGAAACCGATCCAGTGAAATTGAAAGCATTATGGCAATTGGCAGATACGGTTAGGCGAGATTGCGTTGGCAATGCAGTGCATTTTCGTGGGTTATTAGAAATTTCCAATTATTGTGTACGTTGTTGTGCTTATTGTGGCATCAATGTGCTGCGTCAAAACATTCCACGTTATCGTATGACTGCGGATGAAATTATGGAAGGAGTGCATAAAGTAGTTGCATTTAATTATGGTACGGTGGTGATGCAAGCTGGCGAAGATTATGGCATCACCAGGGAGTTTATTAGCAGTATCGTAAGAAAAATAAAAGCCGAAACTTCGTTGGCGATAACTTTAAGTTTGGGTGAGCGTCCGTTTGAGGATTTGCAAGAGTGGAAAGAGGTAGGTGCTGATCGCTACTTATTGCGTTTTGAAACTTCGGATAAGAAATTATATCAACTAATTCACCCTAGTGTTGGTGGCATTAATGCAGAGAAGGTAGCCACTAATGATAATCGTGATCGTTTGGTGATTCTCCAAGAATTAAAGCAACTTGGATTTGAAGTTGGTAGTGGGGTGATGGTAGGAATTCCTGGTCAAACTTATAATAGTTTGGTTGACGATATTTGCCTATTTAGGCAGTTAGATTTGGATATGATTGGGGTTGGTCCCTATCTTCCCCATCCTGAGACTCCATTGGGTTCGGGTGAGATAAAAATTGATATCGATATTCAAGAACAAGTGCCAAATACTGAGTTAATGACATATAAAGTTTTGGCTATAACTAGATTAATTTGTCCTGATGCCAATTTGCCAAGTGTTACTGCTTTGGCAACGCTAAATAAGAGTCGTGGTCGGGAGTTGGGTTTGCAGCGAGGAGCCAATATCGTAATGCCGAATGTAACCTTGCCTCAATATCGGGTGCAGTATGAAATCTATCCTGATAAAGCTTGTGTCAACGAAACAGCGGAACAATGTCTAACTTGTTTGCAACTGCGCATTGCAAGTATTGGTCGCACGATTGGTGTTGGAAAAGGTAGCAAATGTAAAAATATTTAAATTGGCTAGCGAATGGTAGAATGGCAACCATTTTGTAATTTACATTATTTTAGGTAAAGATAGGGAGCAAAGATATGAAACTACCAGCATCAGTTGATCTAGAACAAATGTTATCCTCCTCTACTGCTCGTATTTATTGGCTTGATCACAACAACGTTTATCAAGGATGCAATGAAACCGTAGCAAAAGAGTTAGAGCTGTCGTCATGCGCTGATATTGTCGGGAAAAAAAATAAAGATTTACCCTGGGGTAAAAAAAATCTAAACATAGTGTCTGCGTGGGATAAAAATAATTTGGAGGTTATGACAACAAGAATACCTGCATTAGTAGAAGAAGCCAGTACGTTACCAGACGGAACTAACGCCATTTTTCTTTCGCACAAAATACCACTGTTAGACAGCGATGGTAAGGTTATTGGTTTGTTTGGTATTTCAACTGATATTACCAAACTAAGTCTAGAAACTGCGAAATTGAAAGAAGAGAAAGAACAAGCGGAGTTTACTCTTGATTATGTTATGGCGCACTTACCCGCCCACATTTACTGTAAGGATAAAAATGGCGTCTATATTGCAAGTAACGATCAACAGGCGATAAGTTTAGGGTTGAAATCTGGAAAGGAAATTGTTGGGAAAACTGACTTTGAACTACCATGGGGAAAGGAACAAGCCCAGGTATTTAGAGAGAATGATCTTGAGGTGATGCGCACTGGTATTGCAAAAATGGCTGAAGAGCCGGCTATTGTTAATGGCCATGCTGTAACAGTGTTAAGTCAGAAAGTACCTTTAAAAAACAAACAAGGTAAAATCGTTGGTGTTTTGGGTGTTTCCATTGATATAACCGCACAGAAGCAAATCGCTGCTTTGCAACAAGAAAAAAAAGAACTCGCTGAAAAAGCTATCAGGTTTATGAACGTAGCGGCTGGCGCGATCGTTCACGAGTTGCGCACCCCTCTTGCTGCGATCAGCGTGCAAATGGACGTAATGAATTATGCGTTATCTTCCACCGATCAAGAAACGACACAGCAGGAAAAAGATAATACCTATAAACAAACGATCAAGCTCGTCAAAGGTGTTGTCAAATCAACAGCACATCTCATCAGCGACATATTGATTAAGTTAAGAAGTTTTGCAGCCGGAAAAGTTACCCGCAACAATTTCGACACTCTTTTAATCGCCAGCGACGTTGATGAATTTTTAGGGTTTTATCCATTTGAAGGCAAGGACAAAAAATTAGTTAAATTAAAGAACTTTGATAGTTTAGAACATAAGTTCAAGTATGTTGGCGACTCAATGCTGACCAGACATGTATTGTCTAACCTTCTTGAAAACTCTTTAGATGCCACGAAAGAAGCTGGTAAAGGAGAAATTACTATTGAGTTAAGAGTCGGAGATGATGGTGATAAGTTTAATTACCTAATTTTTACGGATACAGCTTCGGGGATTTCCAAAGAGCTGATGCCACAAGTATTCAATCAATTTGAACTAAAAACCACGACACACGGTGGCACTGGTCTTGGTCTGGCTTTCTGCAAAATGGTAATGGAATCATATGGCGGTGATATTAAATGCGAATCAATAGAGGGTAAATATACCAGTTTCACCTTAAGTTTCCCCAAAATCCCATGAACACTAACAACCGCGGTCTTTTTATTACAGTCGAAGGCATTGAAGGTGCAGGCAAAAGCGCTGTGATGCAGTTCATGAAAAATTATTTGCAACAACACGATATTGACTGTGTTACTACACGCGAATTTGGCGGTACCGAAATCGCTGAAGCCATTCGACAAGTGCTGCTTAATTACCATTATCAAGAAAAAATGTGCCAAGACACGGAAATATTGCTTGCTTTTGCTAGTAGAGCGCAACATTTGGCTAACTTAATTGTACCGACTATTGAACAAGGAAAATGGGTGTTGTGTGATCGCTTTACTGACTCCACTTATGCTTATCAGGGTTACGGTCGCGGTGCATCAAGAGAGCGCATTGCTACTATAGAAGAGTGGACACAACACGGCATCAAACCTAATTACACTCTTCTATTGGATGTCGATACGAGCATTGGTTTTGAAAGATTGCAAACTCGCAATAACGGTCTGGATCGTATTGAAAGCGAAGAATTACAGTTCTTTCGCCGTGTTCGCGAAGGATACCTAGATCTTGCTGCACAGGAACCTCAACGCTTTCAAATTATTGATGCAGCAAGAACTCAAGAAGAAGTGCTAATCCAATTAGAAAAAATACTTGGAAAAATCGTAGCGGATTTTAAAAATCGTGTTAATGAACAACATTAAGGTCCTTCCTTGGCATCAACCAAACTGGCAGTATCTGACTTTACGTCATCAATCACGCAACTTACCACATGCCTTATTGTTAAGTGGTAGTCTTGGGTTGGGTAAACTCATTTTTGCAACTCATCTGGCTCAGTTATTACTATGTAAAAATGAAAATAGTTTGAATCAACCTCAACCATCTGCATGTAATTGTTGTAAATCATGCGTCTTATTCAAAGCCAATAATCACCCCGATGTATTACTCATTCAACCTCAAAACGCTGCTCATTCAATTAAAATTGAACAAATCAGATCAATGATTACCGATGTTAGTCATACTGCGCATCAAGGCGGGTTGCAAATCGTAATCATTGATCAGGCAGACATGATGAACAGTGCTGCTGCTAACGCATTATTGAAAACTCTAGAAGACCCATCTGGATCCACCATTATCATTCTGATTAGCGCTCATTGTGCATCATTACCAGCGACCGTTCTGAGTCGCTGTCAAAAAGTAGTATTTAAAACTCCATCAACAGCAGTATGTCACGAGTGGTTACAACAACAGCTTCAAAACAATAACAACACAACTAACGTAACTGATGAAGAAATTGATATCGCTCTGCAACTAACACATAACGCGCCAATTTTGGCGCGACACTTGTTGGAGAATAAGCAACTACCATTGCGTAAAAAATTTTTACAAGAGTTTTTTACCTATTTACTTCAAGTGCGATCTAAATCTTCAACGGATGAATCAAGAGCAAGAGCGCCAGTGGCTACCAGCGCCATCAAATTAGCTGAAAATTATGCTCACACTGATATAAATTTTCTATTGGAACTTTTTTTGAGTGTCATAGCAGATCTAGTAAAGCAAAAATCAATCTTGCCAAGCGCGTCGCCACATCATTCAACTACGGCCACAATTCCCAGTAATTTCATGCTTAACCAAGACTTTATTCCTGATTTGAAAAATTTGTCTTCTCTAATATCACTAGAACAGTTATTTAGTTATTACCAAGAATTGCTGACAGCAAAGAAAGTTCTAGCCACAAATATCGCATTGAATAAGCAGCTATTGTTAGAAAATTTGCTATTGACCTTTAATGTCCCTCACTTTGCGTAGGATGCTCATGGAAGATATCTTAAACACACACCACAAGAGTTCCCCAAATTTAAAGAATCGTTTATTGGCCGCTACCGTTATTATTCTGCTTTATGGTGCGGTTGAGGCAGCATGTGGTTGGTGGTCAGATTCATTAACTTTGTTGAGTGATGCAGGACACACGGTTGCTGACGCTGTTGCCTTGGGTTTATCAACTTTGGCTGCTTGGATTAGCAATAAACCGTCTTCTCACAAGCACACCTATGGCTTTGGTCGCGCCGAAGTGATTGCGGCATGGTTTAGCAGCTTGCTGCTAATTATCGTCATTATTTCTATTTTGCTAGAAGTGGTTCACCGCTTTAATCAACCGCACCCAATCAATGGTCAAGTCGTAATGTTGGTTGCTCTAGGGGGTTTTTTCGTTAACCTTATCATGGCGTTGTTGCTCAGCTATAACAGCAAGAATAAGGAAAACATCAATATCAAAAGTTCTTTATTGCATATTATTGGAGATCTTTTGGGATGTTTTATTGTGCTAATTTCTGGCGCATTGGTCCATTTTACCAAATGGCAGCAAATCGATTCATTAGCGTCTACGGTGATTTGCTCCTTAATTTTATTTACCACGATCAATTTATTACGTGAGTCCTTATTGATTTTAATGGAGGGTGTGCCAGAACATATTGACATCAAAAAAGTATCACAAGTGATGACCAATGTTGCTGGAGTAAAATCGGTCCATGATATTCATATTTGGACATTGACCTCAAGCGCTATCATGTTGACTGCGCATATTGTGGTCAGAGATCTTCATCACTGGCCGCAAGTTGGCAAAAAATTACAATTGATTATTAAAGAAAAATTTGCGATTACTCATGCAACTTTGCAACCAGAAGATGACGATTATACAAACAGCGATGATTAGTAGCGACTATACCCAGACTTGTTTCTTCCACTCCTAGGGTGTATCGTAAGTTTTTTATTAACCAACCGTGGAGAATCTAACGTGAGCAATGCAACTAACAGTACAACACGCCAACTTACCTTCAAAAAACATGTTCCTAGTGATATTGAGATTGCTCAGTATTACACCTACGAAGAACCGATGCCTCCCATCACAGCAATTGCTGCTGCTGCTGGCATCTTACCAGAAGAACTCGAGCTCTACGGCACCACGAAAGCCAAGGTGCGTCTGGACATTTTAGATCGCTTAAAAAATCAACCAAATGGTTATTACATTGATGTGACTGCGATTACTCCAACACCGCTCGGTGAGGGAAAGACCACGACAACTGTTGGCTTGAGTCAAGCACTTGGCGCTTATCTCAAGAAAAAAGTCTTCACCTGCATTCGTCAACCAAGTTTGGGGCCAACCTTTGGTATCAAAGGTGGTGCTGCTGGTGGCGGTTATAGCCAAATTATTCCAATGGAAGAATTTAATCTTCATCTGACTGGTGATATGCACGCAGTTACTGCAGCCAACAATCTGCTTGCCGCTGCGATTGACGCTCGCCTACTGCACGAAGCTGCTCAAACTGATCAACAAATATTTGATGGAATGTGTCCTAAAGCAAAAGATGGCAGCCGTAAGTTTTCTCCAGTAATGCTGAAACGCCTAAAAAAATTGGGTATTGACAAAACCGATCCCAACCAATTAACCGCAGCAGAAATTTCCAAGTTCGTTCGTCTTGATATTAACCCGGATACCGTTACTTGGCGTCGCATTGTTGATATTAACGATCGCCACTTGAGGGCCATTACCGTTGGACAAGGGCCACAAGAAAAGGGTTCTACTCGCGCTACTGGTTTTGATATCACTCCAGCAAGTGAAGTGATGGCAATTTTGGCGTTGACTACAAGTATCTCTGATATGCGTGAGCGTTTGGGTCGTATTGTTATCGGTATTAGTAAATCTGGTGAACCGGTTACTTGCGATGACATAGGTGTGGGCGGAGCGATGTTAGTGCTGCTCAAGGATGCGATTAAACCAAACTTAATGCAAACCCTTGAGGGCACACCGGCCTTTGTTCACGCAGGTCCTTTTGCCAATATTGCCCATGGCAATTCATCCATTGTTGCAGATCAAATTGCATTAAAACTAGTAGGGAAAAATGGTTATGTTGTTACTGAATCTGGTTTTGGTGCTGACATGGGTATGGAGAAATTTTTCGACATTAAGTGTCGTTATAGTGGCTTGGTACCAAATGTTGTCGTCCTAGTCGCCACTATCCGTGCACTTAAAACGCATGGCGGTGGACCAAAAGTAATTTCCGGTAAACCACTGGCGCCAGAGTATACCGAAGAGAATTTACCATTACTTGAGGCTGGTTGTTGCAACCTAGTCAAACATATTCAAAATGCAGTCAGCTTTGGTGTTCCTGTTGTGGTAGCAATTAATCGTTTCAAGTTCGATACCGATGCTGAAATTGAATTAGTGCGTAAAGCAGCTATAGCTGCTGGTGCTGAAGATGCCGTGATGTCAAATCATTGGGCAGAGGGTGGTGCTGGTGCAGTGAAATTAGCCGAGGCGGTAGTTAAAGCATGTGAAAAACCGAGTAAATTTAAATTCTTATATGACTTAAACATTGGAATTAAAGAAAAGATTGAAATTATCGCAAAGAAAATTTACGGTGCTGCTGGTGTTGAATATTCACCAATTGCGGAAGAGAAGATTAAGCTTTACACCTCAATGGGTCTGGATAAATTACCAATTTGCATGGCCAAAACCCAATTAAGCATAAGTCATGATCCAGCCCTTAAAGGAGCTCCATCGGGGTTTGTTATTCCGATTAAAGATATTCGTGCGAGCGTCGGTGCTGGCTTTTTATACCCGTTACTTGGCGATATGATGACAATGCCAGGATTACCAACTCGTCCAGCATTTTACGATGTTGATATCGATCCAATAACAGGAAGAATAACCGGATTATTTTAGTCATTTTTTCTGTTTCACTATTGCGCGCGCACATCTCTATTGTTGTGCGCGCGGTTCTTTTCGCAATTCGCCCCCTTGATTTTTCTGAAATTTTTCTGATTAGGTGAATTGTGGCGTGCGATTTTATCGTTTTTTCCCTTTCCTGCGTCCTACTTCGTTGAGGTTTTTTGTTGCGTAATTCGTGCCACCAGCGTTGTGTGTGATTGTCTTTACATTCATGACCATTTACCCTAGAATGACGGCTCTTTTTTGATCTTTGATCGCGGGGTGGAGCAGCCTGGTAGCTCGTTGGGCTCATAACCCAAAGGTCGTAGGTTCAAATCCTACCCCCGCTACCACTTTTGGTGTTTAACGCGGCAACTAGATGAAAAGGAATTTGAATGGTTTGGGTACTGGTTCATCGGTTTTTTGTGGAATGCTGGTGAACAAAAAATGAGCAACATTTGAAGATATGAACAATGTTTATAATGTTTATCACTGTGTGGGCAAGCAAGAACGAGGAAACAATGCGGTGAATTAGAGCCTAATCATTCGGTAGTTGTTGTCACATGGTTTTTAGCAGTAGTAAAAGATGGGCTTTACGCCCATTTTTATTTTTGGTGCGATAATGAAACAGCAAGTGTCCCGGCAGCCAATGCTGGAAAAACTAGAAAAAGCTATTTTGCCGGTTGTAACTGCGCTTGGTTATGAACTGTGGGGTTGTGTGCTGTGTGGTGTTGATGGGCGCTCAGTATTGCGAATTTACATTGATGTGCCGTATCAGCAGTCGCAACAAAGTGAATTAGCCATCCAGAAACAAGCAGTTAGTTTGGACGATTGCCGCAAAATCAGCCATGAAATTGGTGCGATTTTGGACGTCGAAAATTTAGTAAAAGGTAGATATAACTTGGAGGTATCATCACCTGGGCTAGACCGAACATTATTTACAGAAAGACAATATCATCGATTCATTGGGAGCATGATAAACATACGTTTACTAAACGGTGAAATTGTCGCCGGAGAAAAAAGGAAAAACATCAAAGGGAGATTGTACTCAATAGAAAATGCTGTAGTCACATTAACCATCGATAACAAAGAGAATGCAAATATACCGTTAGCAAACATTGCGAAAGCTAATATTATTCCTGAATTTTGAGGTAAACCATGAACAAGGAAATATTACTGATTGTTGATTCAATATCCAACGAGAAGGATATGGATAAAGAACCAATTTTTCATGCGATTGAAGTGGCGTTAGAAGCCATTACAGCTAAGCGTTACGAGCAAGATCAAGAAGCATCAGCAGCTATTCGCGTTTTAATTAATCGTAAGACTGGAGATTATGAAACATTTCGTCGTTGGACTGTGGTTGAAGATAATGCTAGCGGCGATGGTGGTGATAGCAGTAGCAAAAATGATGAGAAAAAGGAAGCGATTGTTGACCCCACCACTACACTTTTGGGTCATCCAGGATCTCAAATCACCCTGAGCAAAGCCAAGCAAATAGATCCAGAGCTTGAAGTTGGAGATATTGTTGAAGAACCAATCGAATCGATTGAGTTCGGTTTTGGAAGAATCGCGGCCCAGCAAGCACGGCAAATCATTATGCGAGAAATTCGCATTGCTGAGCGCAATGAAATTATCAAACGATTACAAACTCAGATCGGTTCTCTAATCAGCGGTACTGCAAAAAAGATTTCACGTGAAAGTATTTTGCTTGATATGGGCAATGGTATGGAAGGTACAATATTCAGGGAAGAACTTTTACCACGCGAAGCCGTACACATTGGTGATCGTATTAGGGCCGTTTTGTACGATGTGAAAAGTGATCGCAAAGGAACCATGTTGTATTTAAGTCGGATACGTCCAGAAATGTTAGTGGAGTTATTTAGACTTGAAGTACCGGAAATCAATGAGGAAATTATAACTATAAAAGCGGTTGCGCGTGATCCTGGATCACGTGCCAAAATGGCAGTTAAAACCAATGATGGTCGTATCGATCCAGTAGGGGCCTGTGTTGGCATGCGTGGCTCGCGTGTCCAAGCGGTTTCCGGTGAGCTCGGTGGTGAGAAGATAGATATCATTTTGTGGGATGCTGATCCGGCACAAATGGTAGTTAACGCCATGGCACCAGCCGAAATCGTTTCGATCGTAGTAGATGAGGACGGCAAAAGCATGGATTTGATAGTACAAGAGGAACATCTTGCGCAGGCAATTGGTCGCAATGGGCAAAATGTAAAATTAGCCAGCGAACTAACTAAATGGAGGTTGAACGTATTGACGGTTGCCGATGCTGAAAAGAAGAGTGAGAAAGAAAACGTTGGTGTTAGCGAATTATTGACCAAGTCCCTTGATGTTGATACCGAAGTGGCAGAAATTTTAACGCGAGAAGGATATCGCAGTTTGGAAGATATAGCTTATGCCCCATTAAGTGAATTAGCCAGCATTGAAGGTTTTGATGAAGAAATAGCCGAAACACTACGTAATCGTGCGCGCGATGGTTTGTTACAACAGGCGTTAAGTAGTAAAGAAACATTGTCTGCCACAGTAGAGCCGGCTAAAGACCTTTTGGAAATGGAAGGTATGACGAGACATCTTGCCTACGTCTTAGCGGGTCATGGTATTGTGACACGTGAAGATTTGGCAGAACAATCTGTAGATGACTTAAACGGTATTGGAGAGTTAAGCGAGAAAAAAGCTGCAGAGCTAATTATGATCGCTAGAAAGCCGTGGTTTGAGGAAAAAAAATAGTAATTGTTCAACAAATGGATAGTTACATAAAAAGTTGATAAACATTATGTCAGACATAAACATTGAACAACTAGCCAAGATTGTGGCGATTCCAGTTGAGCATCTGCTAAAGCATATGCGTGATGCTGGTATAATGGTCACAGATGCTCATGCGCCAATTACAGAGGAAAATAAGCAATTACTGCTTAACCATTTAAAATCACTACACGCTGACAAGGACAGTAAAATTGAGTTAAGCGCAAAACCAACAGTTAAGAAAATTACACTGAAGACTAAACAGCCAGCTGTTACTCATAGTGGTACTGGTAACGACCAAATTCACCGTGCTGAGACCGGGAATCATAGCTCACAACAAAATCGCCGCAATGTAATCAACGTTACAGTAAAAAGGCAACGGCGCTCTGTAGAGGAAAGTTTGGAGTTGTTAGCCAAGGAAGAACAGGAGAAGCACTTAGCTGAGGAGAAGCTTGTACAAGCTAGACAAAAACAACAAGAATTAATGGCTGAAAAAGAAAAGCAGACACAGAGAGAACAAAAACCAAAGCAAGGTGGCAAACCAGATAAAAAAAATGACGCACTATCGCCCACCGACTCCATTGACCACCAAAAAGTTGCGGCGCCTTCATTTACTCCAGGAACCACCTTAAATGGTTTATCTGCTCCAACCGTAAAAGAGCCAACTGCTATTCAAAACAAGAATACGAAAGAGAAAGAAGGGGAGCGAGAAAAGGAAAAGAAAAGGGGCAAGGAAAAAGCATCTATTAGAAAGGTTATTGAACAAACACAAAAAAAGACGAAAGCAACTCATAGTTACGGTCACAGCAGCCAATCAAGATCTTCGATGTCACAATCAATACCAGTTGTATCGTCGGTTAAAGAAGTGACTATTCCAGAAACTATCACCGTTGCCAATTTGGCACAAAAGATGGCGGTTAAAGCTGCGGAATTAATTAAAACCATGATGAAGATGGGTGCAATAGCTACTATTAACCAGGTGATTGACCAAGAAACAGCAGCAGTAGTCGCTGAAGAAATGGGCTATAAAACTAAGTTGCTGAAAGAAAATGCACTTGAAGAAAGTTTGGATTTCTCTCAGGAAACAACCTCAGAGGCAGTAGACCGTGCGCCAGTGGTCACAATTATGGGACACGTCGATCATGGCAAAACTTCACTGCTTGACTATATCAGAAGAACCAAGGTAGCTGCCGGTGAGGCTGGGGGTATTACCCAACACATTGGAGCTTATCACGTCAATACGCCACGCGGGATGGTCACATTTCTTGATACGCCTGGACACGAAGCATTTACCGCAATGCGCGCCCGCGGAGCAAAAGCAACAGATATCGTGATCTTAATTGTTGCAGCTGATGATGGCGTGATGCCACAAACAATTGAAGCAATTCAACATGCAAAAGCAGCAAAAGCACCGATCATTGTAGCAATAAACAAAATTGATAAACCCGGGGCTGAACCAGAAAAAATCAAACAAGAATTGACTAAGTATGAAATTGTGCCTGAGGAATGGGGTGGCGATACCATGTTCCAGCCGATTTCAGCTAAAACTGGAGATGGTGTTGATAAACTTTTAGAATCTATTTTAGTATTAGCTGAAGTTTTGACTCTAAAAGCCCCAATCAATTGCAGTGCCCGTGGCGTTGTTGTTGAATCACGTTTGGATAAGGGACATGGTCCAGTTGCTACAGTATTAGTACAACGCGGAACCTTAAATCGAGGTGATATTCTTCTTGCCGGATTGCATTACGGCAAAATACGCGCCATGCTAAACGATCTCGGAGAAAAAGTTGAAACTGCTAGTCCATCAATTCCAGTTGAAGTTTTAGGTTTATCAGGGACACCGAGTGCTGGCGATGAAGCAATTGTGGTTAAGGATGAAAGAAAAGCTCGTGAAATTGCCTTATTTCGTCAAGGTAAATATCGTGAGGTGAAATTAGCCAAACAACAATCAGCGAAATTAGAAAATATTTTTGATCGTATTAAAGAAGAGAACGTTAAGACACTAAACATTATTATTAAAACTGACGTTCAAGGGTCAATTGAAGCTATCAGTGATGCATTGAATAAACTTTCGATTGAAGAAGTGAAAATCAAAATTATGGCTAGTAGCGTCGGTGGCATTACAGAGTCTGATGTTAATTTAGCAATTGTGTCATCTGGAATTATCATTGGTTTTAACGTACGTGCTGATACGGCAGCACGTCGGCTTGCTGAACGCGAAGGAATAGAAATACGTTACTACAATATTATTTATAAGCTAGTGGAAGAAATTAAAGCAGCACTCACCGGCATGCTAGCACCACGTTTTGAAGAACAAATTGCCGCACTCGTGGAAGTTCGTGAAGTATTTAGAGTTTCCAAATCAGGTGTGATTGCTGGCTGTATTGTGTTGGAAGGCAATGCTAAACGCAGTATTCCGTTGCGTATTTTGCGCGAAAACATTGTGGTGTTTGAAGGTGAAGCTGATTCATTGCGTCGCTTTAAGGAAGACGTTAACGAGGTACGAAGCGGAATGGAATGTGGTATCGGAATCAAAAATTACAATGACATTAAAGCTGGTGACCAAATAGAGTTTTACAAAATCGTTCCGGTCAAGCCAAAAATCGACTAAAAACTCGATACCAACTCAGTTACTGTTTTGTGGGATAAAAAGCATGATATGAAACAATCTCAACGCTCAAAGCGCTTAGGCGAATTAATTAGACGCAACCTAGCTACCATTTTCATTTCTCACTATCGCGATAATCCGTTGATAGCGTTAATTACCGTTACTGCGGTTGAAGTTGCTGGTGATCTTTCCTGTGCAAATGTTTTTTTCTGCATCCTTGAAGAAAAAAATGTTAAGGAGACACTTAAAGAACTGCAACACGAGGGACATAACTTACGCCATTTTTTGGCACGCGATCTTAATTTACGGCTAACTCCACGACTTAATTTTTTTTACGATCACTCATCTGTAAAGGGACAAAAACTCTCTTTGATAATTGACCAAGCAGTGGCCGAAGATGAACAAAGAAAACAGCTACTACAGCAACAAGACCCAGAAGACATTTAAATCTAATGTTGCATCAATGTCCCAAACTTCAATGAATAAAAATACAACTTCTTCTTTACGACGTCTTAACGGTGTGTTGTTGCTTGATAAACCAATAAATTTAACGTCCAACGCTGCTTTGCAAATAGTAAAGAGAATTTATAAAGCAACTAAAGCTGGACACACCGGAAGTTTGGATCCATTGGCATCAGGTATGCTGCCACTTTGTTTTGGTGAAGCAACGAAGTTTGCACAGTTTTTGTTGGAAGAAGATAAAAGTTATCACGTAGTCGGCAAGTTAGGAGTTACCACTACAACTGGTGATGCTGAGGGCGAGATCATCGCAACCAAACCAATTGGAGGAATTACTTCAGCGCAAATAAAAAATCTGCTACCGCAATTTAGTGGCGCAATTGAGCAATTACCGTCAATGTATTCAGCGATTAAATATCAAGGACAACCATTATATAAATTAGCTCGCCAAGGAATTACGATTGAACGCCAAATGCGTCAGATCAATATTTATGATTTAAAATTTATCGATTTCGATAGCAATATGTTGACATTATTCGTGCATTGCAGCAAAGGTACCTATATCAGAACTTTGATTAGCGATATTGGTGATGCATTAGGTTGTGGCGCGCATGTTACGTCATTACGTCGTTTGAGCGTTGGATCTTTTCAAGCACAAGATATGGTAGCGATGGAAACGTTGCAACAATTTGCAACACAAAATGATGAAGCAGCGCTTGATAGTTTGCTATTACCAATCGAGGTAATGTTGCGTAATTGTCCAGAATTGCGGTTAACTGAAACGATGATTTACTATTTAACACAAGGTAGTCCAATAATGGTGCCTCATGCACCTACATCTGGTTACGTTAAATTGAAAACTAAAAATGGTGAATTTTTAGGTATTGGAGAAATCTTAGCAGACGGTAAAGTTGCTCCACGACGGTTAATTAAGTTAGCAAAAAAAGAAACATAATTTCATTGTAGTCTAAAATTATGGACAGGTTGGGTTTACTTTTTGTACGGGACAAAAATTTGTAAAACAGAAACACAACCGCCTCAGGGGTCCTGCCGCTGCGGTACTCCATTTTTGCTTTGCAAAAACGGAGTCCTCGCCTTCGCGTCACCCCCTTGGCTAGCTTTGGTAGTGAGTTTCAAAGGTAACCATATGATTTTTTGTCCGGTGCAAAGGGGTTTCCTATAAACATAAAGAACAACTGGTTCTAAGAGAGCGCTAGATGAGTATCAATGTAATTGCACAAACTGGTAATGAAGAAATAGCCATGGTTTACGTTGGCAAAACCGATGCGGGTCATTTTGTTGAATTCGTTGAATCGGTTCAACCACCTTTTCCTCGCGAAGAGAAGTGGGTGTTGATTGTATCACCACTGCTCGGTTGTCCTGTTGGTTGCCCAATGTGTGATGCGGGCGGTTGGTATAAAGGAAAATTATCTAAAAAGGATATTTTGGCGCAAATAGACTACATGGTTAAAAAGAGGTTTGGTAGCAATAAAGTTGCCACTAAAAAATTTAAAATTCAATTTGCCCGTATGGGTGAACCAGCTTTTAATCCAGCAGTACTAGAATTGTTACGTGAATTACCAACTATTTACGATACCCCTTGCTTAATGCCATCGATTTCAACTGTTGCTCCATGCGGTTGCGAAAATTTTCTCGAACAGTTATTAGCTATCAAAAATCAATATTACGCTAATGGCAAATTTCAAATGCAATTTTCAATTCACACTTCAGATGAAGAGTTACGCAACAAAATTATTCCGATTAAAAAATGGAATTTTGCACAGATTGCACAATACGGTGAAAGATTTTATGCACCACAAGATCGCAAAATTACCTTGAATTTTGCTTTAGCACATGATCACGCTTTGGATGCAAAGATGTTGCGTCAGTTTTTTGATCCCAAAATATTCATCATCAAGCTTACTCCAATTAATCCTACTATGAATGCCGAGAGTAACAAGTTGAAAAGCTATATTGATCCTTATTCACAAGATGCGACGAAAAATCAGCAATTAACTAAACAACTTAAGGACGTTGGTTATGAAGTATTGATGAGTATCGGAGAACTTGAAGAAAACAAAATTGGAAGCAATTGCGGTCAATACATTAAAAGATTTTTGGATAGCGAAGATAACATCAAAACGAATCTTAAAAATTCTTACGAGTATCAGCTAGTTGTATGCGGTGAAGAAACTGATACGGTGAATTGATAACACTTAATACTAGAGAAAAATGATTAAATACAAAAATCAAAAAAAATCAAATCCCAAGATATACTGTCTTAGAATGTGGGTTGATCCTGTGATGATGTTTTCAAGTCGGAACCGCTAAGATTTTAAATAAGGTTTTAAAATGGTAACAACTATAAATCAATCAAGATAAGAGGTGATCTGTATGCCTGGTAGTAATAAAAAAAATAAAAAACAAAGTAAAGAGCATGAGAAAAATGATAACGTTATTTTGCAAGCAGCGATAAGTGAAAGTAAAAAAAATCAAAAAAGGATAGAAGAAAAGAAGAAAAAAAAGCAGAAAAGAGAACGGATACAGCAAGAACAGGAAAATAAGATAGTTGAGACCAAAAAAATCACAAATGAACAGATTAAAGAAAGTAACGAGGGAGAATTACAACAGAAAAATAGCGAAACTGCGCTTACTTTGTTTAATAAAAATTTAAATAAAATTGACATTCCCAATAAAAGTAAAAGCATTTTTACTGTAAAGGATAAATTCATTACGGTGGAATCTGACAAATCGATTTATGGCAATAGTAGAAAAATACAGTTAGTTTCCAATGCTTCTATAAGATTATTTGAGACATTTGCAAGATTAACAGATGAAAAACTATATGAAGTCGTTAGTGCACTATATGTGAGCTGTTGGTGCGGGGGAAAAGAATTTAATTTTCAAATGGCAATGCCGCAACCCAATTCAAAAGACTTAATTTACCCAGTATTGTTGGAGTATTGCTATAAAACAACGAAAAAATATATTGTTTTTTTGAATGACATGAAAAATATGTTGATGAAAACATTGAAAAAACAAAAAAAACAGAAGGAAATTATTCAAATAAATGCGAAAAAAATTGAAAATAATACTGATGAGCAAAAAAAACCGTTAGAAGAGTGTATTGAGCTGCAACAAGAAAAAGAAAAGGTAAATTGTGAGGAAACTGAAAATAAAAGTATATGTTTGTTCGAAAACAAAGAAAATAAAGAAAACAAAGATAAAGATTTAAAAAATTATTTTGATAACATAACAACTGTTTCCAGTGATTTAGTAGTCATTTCTAATGAAGAAGATATAGAAGAACAGATGCAAAAAAAACTTGATGTATATCGAGAAAATATAAATAAAGCATTTAAGAGATTTTTAAAAAATGATGATCTATGTAATATATGGGATTATATCGATGAAAGTATCACAAATGAGCGGCAAAAATACCAAAATGATAAAAGTGTTGGCGATAAAGCATATGATGCAGTAATGGATATGATTGATTGCATAGCTTATGGTTTTCTTAAAAAAAGAGTCTACGAATTTGCACAGTGCTATACCAATCTTTGTCTGAAAATGCCGCAGGAAATTGTTGATTTGATAAGAATCAACACAAAAGTATCTATAAACTATTGGTTTATTTATGTAGCTGGTGTGTCACAGGGAGTTAGTTTACAAAAAATCAAAGGTATGGATTTAAAAAAACAAGAAGTAATGTTGCAAGAGATTAAGGTTTTTTTAACAAAGATTAATAACAAAAAACTGCTTCAGTGTCCCGAAGATCACAAATTTGTTGTAGGAGATTTTTTAATTGCATTATCTGAGTATATGTATTTTGCTTTTGTAAATTTGGAACATTTAAAGCATTTGCCAAAAGAACAACAACGGATTTACAGCGGCGATGGTTGTGATTTTTCTGGACAATTCACGGTGATAAAAGATCTATGTGAATATGTGATCTCGTTAGATTTTTGGGTAGATCTTGAAAACCATCCTATCGTAGATTATCTGTGTTATATGGATGCGTTTATTGCTTACAATCTTATTCTTGCCGATTTGGCTGTTGATGAATTACCTGTCAATAGCAAAAATAATAATGAATATAACCAAGCTGTAAAATGTCTAAAACAATGTAATGATCTTTTACTAAAAATAGAAAAAGAACATAAAAAATGTGTTGTTTCATTTGTAGATAAATTTGAACATTATGCATCGTTACGGCTTCTATTTGATTTTAAGTGTAACAATAACGAAATTACTGAAGAAAGATTGGTTAAAGAAGAAATAGTGTTCTTTGAACGCATTGGTGGTAAAGACAATGTATATTCTTCATTTGCTCCCAATAATTTAAATAAAATCAAACCATATGGCCATTTTAGAACAATGGTTCAACGAATGGCTGTAACTTACTTACAACAAGAAAAGTATTATGTTGCGCTATTATTGTTTCAGCAATGTATTTTACCGTGGATAGAGATGCAGTATCGTCGCATTAATAGCGCTTATATCGATAGTGATTTATTTGTTGTAGAAAAAGAATTGGATAATTTAAATAAAGAAAAACAAGAAATATTAAAACAAATAGAATTGATTAAAAAGAATATATTTGCATACCGTATTTCCCAATTAGAATTTACAAAATCAGGTGGTGGTGTTAACAGCATTGATAGCAAAATAGGTAAGAATTATAACGATTTATTATATATCATATTTAATAAAGACAATTTCTCCATTGATATATATCCAATTATTGAAAAAAATGATATCGAAAATAACATTTATTCATTACTTAATATATTAAAAAATAATATAAATTTATATGGAATTAATTTTTGCGTAGAATATATTGGTGAAATAAATAATATTACTGTTAATAATCATTTTAATCAAAAATTATCTATTTCGCTTATTTGCCCTGACGATGTATTTGATAAAATAAAAGATAACATACCAAGTATCTTAAAAAATGTAACCAATACATGTGCACAAACAACATTCAAAGAAATTGCAAAAAAAGAAAATAAAATAAATGCAGGAGATGTAAGTGATGTCGAGAAAACAGAAATTAAACAAAAAGATATTTACAAAAATGAGATTAAGATAGAGATTGTTGGCAATGAAAAGAACAAAGAAGTTAAATATGAAGATAAAGAAATAAAAGAACAAAAACAAGAAGAAATATATGGAAAAAATGAAATAAAAGAGATAAAAACAAACGAAAATTATATATTAAAAAATGAATACAATAAGCAAGATAAAAAGTCAAATAACTCTTACAATAAAGTGTTAACTAAGATTGCCATGGAAAATCCAAATAGAGGCAATAAAATTATTAATTTAAACAACAAACCAAATGAAATAAAAAATAATAAAACAAATGATGAAAGCAAGCCAAAAAGAACGCTATATCTTGGAAATATTGGAAAAAATGATATAAAAAACAAAGAATTTACAGAGTTTACAGATTTTCAAGGTGTCTATACTACTAAACTGAAACATACTGGTGGCAAATCAACTTTTTTCTATTTATCACAAAAATTAATTAAAAAATATTTGCCAACATCTTTTGTAAAAAACTCTTTGCAAGACGCTCTCAATCGTCCCAAAAAAAAGAAACACATAAATTTGGAAACACCTCTTAAGAATGTCATCAGCTCAGACTCAGTGCCACAAAAAAAGAAGCATAAATCCGGTCCCTGCTTCAAAAATGGATTGTTTTCAATTAAATTTAGTGCCGGTTATAGGGTAAAATCTTCTAAAGGGCTAAAAGCTATTACAGTGTTTAATAGCAGTACCAATGAAATAGAAAATATCCATGCTTACAAACTGGATCGGATTAAAGTGAATCATGTGAAGCAAAAGTGAAAAAGTGAAGTGGGTGATAGCAGCTACTATTTTTCATCTTTAACTGTATTTTTAACTGGTTTTTGCCAGTGGTCTATGGTGATTTGAGCAGAGCGAGTCAGAGTAAGTTTTTCGGCTGGTGCAACGTGACTGATGGTGGATCCAGCCCCAATAGTGGCGTTGTTGCCGATAGTTACCGGCGCGATTAATGACACGTTAGAACCAATGAAAGCACCATCTTCGATTATGGTTTGGTGTTTATTAGCGCCATCGTAGTTGCAAGTAATGGTACCAGCGCCAACATTTACTTGTTTACCAACTACTGCATCGCCAAGGTAGGTTAGGTGATTAACTTTGCTGTTGGGGCCGAGTGTGCTGTTTTTAATTTCTACGAAATTTCCAATGTGGGTACCGTGCGCTACCGTGCTTTGCGGTCTCATTCGCGCGAATGGACCAACGACGCAATTATCCTCAATCACTGCTCCTTCAAGTACGCAGTTTGCTTTTATCTCGACGTTATTTCCAATGGCTATGTTTTTTAGGTAACAATTGGCGCCAATTACGGAATTTATTCCGATTGATACCCGCCCTTCTATTATCACATTAATATCAATCACCACATCTTGAGCACATTGTAGTTCGCCGCGTACATCGAGACGAGCAGGGTCGCGCAAAGTAACGCCTTGTTGCATCAATTTAGTGGTGATGCGTTTTTGATAATATCGTTCCAGTTGTGCCAACTGCTGGAGGTCGTTGATACCGGATACTTCCGTAATGTCTTCGACCAAAATATTGCCAATTTTGTGACCATCTGCCAAGGCTAAGGCGACGATATCGGTCAGATAAAATTCTCCTTGTTTGTTGTGCGATTGCAGACGTGGTAGATATTGTTGCAAGATGTTGTTAGTAGTGCACAAAATTCCGGTATTGATTTCTTTAATTTGACGCTGTTCGTTGCTAGCGTCTCGATCTTCAACAATAGCGATAATGTTATTTTTAGTGTTGCGGACGACGCGACCATAACCTGATGGGTTGCGTGTTTTAGTGGTGATTAGGGTAATGGCATGGTGGTGGTTGATATGATTGGATAATAAATCTTGTAGCGTTTTTGGAGTAATTAGTGGGACATCGCCATAAAGTACGATTATTGGAATATTTGCTGTGGTTGGAGTTGTGGCATGGTTAAGTGTGAGGTTGTGTGCAAGGTGTGGTAATACTTGCTGCACTGCATGCCCAGTGCCTAGTTGTTCTTTTTGTTCGATCCAATGTAAATTGACGTTGGTTATGGTGCTGTTATTAACCTGTTTTAAAACCTGTTCTCCTCCTTCGCCATAAATTACGTAGATCGCATGAGATTTAGGTGGTAGTTGATGTACTGCTTGCGCAGCGCTAATAACGTGCGCTAACAATGGTTTGCCGCCAATTTGATGTAATACTTTGGGTAAATGCGACTGCATGCGCTTACCTTTTCCAGCGGCGAGAATAATGGTGATGATATTTGATGGTGAAGATGTTGGTATCGTATTCATGCCTAAAGTTACCCATAATTTCAGGTTAATTATCGGCGCTACGCGTCAATTGGTTGTGTTTTAAACCGTTAAAAGATATGCCTCTAATCCAATTGCTTTGACGTTTGCTGCCAAGAGAAAATTGCTTTTGCCGGGAAAAATTACAGTTAGGCTATCTAACTGTAAATCTTCTAGAGCACATCTCATGGATTTAGTGAATCTTGGAACATCGCTGTATTTTATTTCAAAACCAAGTTTTTTCCCGTCTTTTACAATCAATAAATCTAACTCTGCGTTGGCATGAGTTGCCCAAAAATAACATTCTTCTACTGTAGCATGATGAGCGCGAATTATCTCTTCTATCGCAACTCCTTCCCAGGATGAGCCTAATTTAGGATTGTTTAATAGTTCTGATTTATTTCCAATACCTGTTAGTGTGTGTAATAAACCACTATCACGAAAATAAATTTTTGGCATCTTCACTTGTCGCTTGCTGATGTTGACGAACCATGGATGTAGCTGACGAATCATAAATACGCCGGTTAATATATCTAAATAACGTTTAACAGTTGGAGCAGTGATATCGAGGGAGCGAGCTAATTCTGAAGCGTTGAGAATATTGCCATGATAGTGAGCTAACATCATCCAGAAGCGTCGTAATGCTTGCGGTGGAATATTAATACCAAAACTTGGGATATCTCTTTCTAAAAAAGTCATAATATAATTTTGGCGCCATCGCATACTTGCCGCATCACTTGTTGCTAAATAAGACCTGGGAAATCCTCCTCTTACCCATAATTGCGACCAATCATTAACCTCCTTAAGAGTAAATGGGGTCAATTCCATATAAGCGACTCTTCCTGCTAGTGTTTCAGAGGTTTGACGAATTAGATCGCGCGAAGCGCTGCCTAAAATTATAAATTTCGTAGAGTTATTTGGTCTGTCGGCTAATACGCGCAAATATGGAAAAAAATCTGGTAAGTACTGAATTTCATCAATAACTACTATGCCGACTAGCTCATCTAATGTTAGTTTTGGGTATTGGAATCTTTCCAACGTTAAAGGATCTTCGAGGTCAAAAAAATGTACTGGTATACGCTTATTAGCTATTTGCTGGGTGTACATACGTGCCAACGTAGTTTTTCCACATTGACGTGGTCCCAAAATCGCTACTACTGGGTGTTCATCTAAATTTTCCTGAATAATGTGTAAATATGAATCTCTAAGCATCCATGAATGATATCATTTACCTTGAAATTTAAAAATATTATTTTAAAATTTCAAGGTAAAATCAACGCGAATGGTATCGATCGTATAATATCGTCGTAATTGCAACGCGAATACAGAGGGTGTGCTAGGTGAAAAAAATTTTGATTATTGCTCCTTCTTGGGTCGGTGATATGGTGATGGCAACTTCGCTGTTGCAATTATTGCACGATCGTTATGCTGAGGTACAAGTGGATATTTTAGCTCCAAGTTATCTTGGGTCTTTGTTAACGCGTGTGCCACCTGTTGCTCAGGTTTGGCCGACATTATTGACTCATGGCAAATTGGATTTTAAAAAACGTTGGCATTTGGCGCAGCAAATGCGCGCGCAAAATTACGATCAGGCAATTGTCCTCCCTAATTCATTTAAATCAGCGCTAATTCCATGGTTGGCAAAAATTCCACAGCGTACCGGTTGGTGCGGTGAAATGCGTTACGGGTTGCTCAATGATTTAAGGATACTTGATCAACAGCGGTTACCAATGATGGTACAGCGTTTAGTTAGCTTAGGACTGGATCAGAACCAGCCGCCACCAAATATGAATCTGATACCATCGCCGCAACTTGTGACCACTGCTGAGTTGGTGGCGCAAACTTTATGTGATGTCAATTTGACGTTGCCTGACAAGCACTCATTGCAGTCATTTGATCAATCGGTCGATAAGTCAGATAACTACCCAATACTGGCACTATGTGTGGGAGCTGAATATGGTGAAGCAAAACGGTGGCCGGCGCGTTATTTTGCTGCAATTGCAGCAAATAAGTTTAATGCTGGTTGGGAGGTGTGGCTATTTGGTGGGAGTAAAGATGTAGCGATTGCTGCTGCAGTACAACAGCTAAGCGGTAATGTTTGTCTTGATTTAACAGGTAGAACCACTTTGGCTCAAGCAGTTGATCTATTATCTTTAGCGCGAGTAGTTGTTACTAATGACACTGGATTAATGCACGTTGCTGCAGCGCTTAATTTACCTCTGGTGGCAATTTACGGTTCCTCTTCGCCGCAATTTACACCTCCATTAATGAAGCAATCTGCAATGATGAAGATGCTGTCGTTAGATTTACCGTGCCAACCATGTTTTGAGCGTCGATGTCCCTTGCAGCACTTTCATTGCATGTTAAAGTTGTCTCCCGACCTGGTGTTGCATAAGTTGGATGAATTAATAAAGTTTTCGCAGCCGCAGCGACAGAATCCCGGAGCAGGAGGCGATTGCATACTGTGATCTCGCCATCACCTCTTCCTCGCCTAAAATTGATAGCGCGTTGATGTTTAAAACTATAGGCAAATAACGGAGGATAATGCCAATGTCCCTTGAATATACCATTCTCGATTTTGATTCTAATTTGTTTGAATTTAAAGTGGTTAAGATTTTGTCACCTCGTGCGAGTCTTAAGGAATTGCAGCTGTTACTGATGCAGTTAGCAACTCAAGATGTTCATTTGGTTTATTGGGCAGTTGATAGTGGCGATGCAGAATTATTGCTTGTTGCTAAACAGATGCAAGGATTTTTGGGTGGTCAGCAAGTTACTTACACGGTGAATTTGCGCGATTTGCCAGTGACGTTATCAGTGTTGGAAGATGTAAAAACTTACGAATACAATGAACCGAATGCTGATCTGGAAAATCTAGCAGTACAAGCAGGAAACTATTCGCATTTCAAAGCTGATCCTAAATTTCCTAGTAATTTATTTTTTAAGCTTTATATGGCGTGGATTAATAATTCGGTCAATGGCAAAGTGGCTGATGTGGTCTTAGTAACAAGGCGTGGTGATAAAATAATTGGGATGATTACCGTTGGGAGAAAGAATGATTGTGGTGATATTGGATTGTTAGCAGTGGCGTCAGAATACCGCGGGCAGAACATTGGAACAAATTTAGTGCGTTCAGCACAATTATATTGGCGTAATCGTGGTATTACAGTTGGGCGGGTGGTGACGCAAATGGCAAATAAGTCAGCCTGTCGTTTGTATGAAAATTGTGGTTTTAAAATAGCAAAAATTGATAATTTTTATCATTTTTGGTTGTAACATGTAACTAGCAAAATGACTCCAACTATTACACCACAGCAAGCCGCGTCGCTTTTACGCGTTGGTCAAATTATTGCTTATCCTACTGAAGCAGTTTACGGCTTAGGTTGCGATCCGTTTAATGAAAGATCGGTCAAGCATTTATTGCAGCTTAAACAGCGTGATATTAACAAAGGGCTGATCTTGATTGCCGCGCTGTGGCGCGATGTAGAATTTTTAGTCGATCACGCCGAGGTGTCACGTGGTTGCCTGCGGCGAGTTTTTGCAAGGTGGCCTGGTCCAGTAACCTGGATTTTTCCAGCATCGGATAGTGTGCCTAGTTGGATTAGAGGAGAACATAATTCAATTGCATTACGTATTACTGCGCATCCAACAGCAAAGGGTATTTGCAAAGCTTTTGGCGGTCCTATCGTTTCAACTAGTGCCAATTTGGCTGGTTTTCCTCCAGCGCGTACACGGCAAGAATTTTTAGCTCAGTTCGATAATGTTGCGATTGTTTCAGGGAGGGTTGGCCGTTTGCAACAACCAACGTCAATCTACGATGTGCTGACCGGGAAAGCAGTACGATTCTGATGGTTACTGAGTTTTAGTATTGCCCACTCTATGTGTTCACGTACTAATTCAGTTGAGGTTTTGTCGTTAATGCGCTTGGTTAAAGCTGCCAGGTTTTCTGTTGTTGGAGTTGAGTTCCCCAGGGCAATCGCAAGATTGCGCAGCCATCTTTCGTAACCAAGGCGGCGCAATGGTGTTCCGGTGGTGTGGTGTAGATACGTTGTTTCATCCCACAAAAATAACTGCGCCAGACTTAACTCCGTACTATTCCATGGTGGTAGTGGTGACAAATTTTCAGTTATATCTGTGTTATTGATACTACCTTCACCTCGTTGATGTTGATCTTTGCTACAGTTAACTTGTTTGTGGTTCCATGGACAACACCGTTGACACTCGTTGCAGCCAAAAATTTTGATGCCAATGAGGTGGCGAAGTTCCGGAGCGATTGCGCCGGTATGTTCAATTGTTAAATAAGCAATGCAACGTGGTGCATCGAGAGAGTAGGGTAAATGTAGTGCTTTGGTGGGGCAGACCTCAAGACATTTAGTGCAGGATCCGCAGTTAGCGTTCTCATAATCGTTCATCATCGAAGTTGGCTGTGGCTGTGGCGATGATGAGTCATGTGCAAAACAGGAAGTGGTATCAAAATTTAAATTCAGATCCAGATCGGTATAAATTTCACCTAGGAAGGAATAAGATCCAGCAGTTTTACTAATCAACAAAGTATTTTTTCCAATCCACCCTAGACCTGCTTGCATTGCCAATGTTTTTTCCATTATTGGTGCACTATCGCAAAAAACACGGTATTGAAAGCTCTTACCTTCATTATTTCTATTCATGTCAGTATCGATGAATATATTGAGATGTTGCGCCAATTGCTGTAGACGGTGGCGCATGATTTTATGGTAATCTCGGCATTTGGCGTATGGTGTGATTTGTACCATGTCAGTTTCAGAATTTTTTTTAGTAAAATTTATAAAATTTTCTGGTGCATAATCGAGACGGCAACAAATAATACTTTTGACTCCTGGCATCAGTTCATGCGGGTCTACGCGCAAATTATGATGTTTTAGCATAAACTGCATCGTGCCATGATGGCCGTCTTCTAGCCACGCAATAAATTTATTAATTGCTAATTCATTAATTTGTGGTGTGGTAATGCCTACTTGTAACCCTAAGCTTTTGCCAAAAAGTTTTATTTGCCTAATAATTTTCTTACGGTCACAAGGAGTGATTTCATTCATAAATTTTAAAATTTTTTGGCGGCTAATGGGGCTAATTGGTGGTTAATGAGCTCTGTACTTTAGAGCAATCATTAGGATAATTCTATGCTTACTTCCTCACCTCTATTATATCAAGCTCAAGCGATTAAAAAGCTTGAAGATCTTGCTATTGAAAAATATAACATCAGTGTTGATATCTTAATGCAACGTGCTGGTTATGCGGCATTTCGTGTGTTGCAGCAGAGGTGGCCGCACGCACGACGGATTTTGGTTGTGTGTGGTAAAGGCAACAATGCTGGAGATGGTTATGTCGTGGCAAAGTATGCCAATGATGCTGGCTTACAAGTTAAAGTTTTAAATTTAGTGTCCGTCGCTGAGTTGAAAGGTGCAGCTTATAATGCCGCGCAAGATTGTGTTGCGAGTGGAGTGGTAATCGAGCCGTTGCAAGTAGTGATTAATCCTGACCTTAAGTGCAACATTAACCTCCAGCTTGATGATAATTTTGATGTCATTGTTGATGCTTTATTAGGAACAGGTTTGCAGGGAAATTTGCAACAAAATTATCATGACGCAATTTGTGCTGTTAATGATACCGGTCTCCCCGTATTAGCACTTGATCTTCCTTCTGGGCTACTTGCAGATAGTGGTACGGTGTTGGATGTAGCGGTTAAAGCACAGGTTACAGTTACTTTTATTGGTTTAAAATTAGGTTTAGTTACTGCCAGTGGTCGCGAATTTTGTGGCGACATCATTGTTGACGATTTGGATTTATCGCAAGAGGTGATGGGGCGAGCGGTGGCAAGTGCTGAGGTTTTGAGTTTTGACAAGTTGTACCGTAAATTACCGCGGCGACAGCACGATACGCATAAAGGTAATTTTGGTCATGTGTTAGTAGTTGGTGGTGACTATGGTATGGGTGGGGCAGTACGCTTAGCAGCGGAAGCAGCTGCGCGTGTTGGTGCTGGATTAGTTAGTATTGTTACCAGAAAAGAACATCTAACTGCAATTAATACTGCGCGGCCTGAAATTATGTGTCATGGTGTAACAACGCAACAGGAGGTAGTGACGTTGTTGGAGCGGGTAACTGGTGTTGTTATTGGTCCAGGTTTGGGAAAGTCACCATGGAGTAAGATGTTGTTTAATGCAGTTTTAGATTATCAACATAAAATTAGAGTTGCACTACCATTAGTGATCGACGCTGATGGGTTAAATTTGTTGGCAGAGTTAGCAAAAAATTCTCAGTGGTTGCAGCAAAGATTGAAACAAAATCAAGGTCGATGCAGTTGGATTTTAACGCCTCATCCGGGTGAAGCAGGGCGTTTATTAAACATCAGTACTGCAGCAGTGCAGCATAATCGTTATCAAGCAGTAAATGATTTACAGCAAAAATATGGTGGAGTAGTGATATTAAAAGGGTCCGGAACTCTAGTTGTGGGAGGATCTTTAGCTGGACGTCAAAGCGAAGATCCTGTGCAGTCTTGTGATGATGGAAGTGTGAGTAATAAAGAAAACAGCAACAGTGCAGTTGTAGTTGTTCCTAAACTCGTTGGTGTTTGTCCTTATGGTAACGCTGGAATGGCAAGTGGCGGTATGGGTGATGTTTTAAGTGGTGTTGTCGGCGGTCTATTGGTGCAACAACTAAACGCTCTAGATGCAGCGCGTTTGGCGGTTTGTGTTCACGCTAAAGCTGGTGATATGGTTGCTGCTGCAGATGATAATGGTGGTGGACGTGGTATGCTAGCGTTGGACTTGATTCCGTGCATTAGGAAATTACTAGGTCCTGTCTCTTCTGTTACAATGCATCAACGAGTCTGATCCCATTAACTTCATTTAAAACTATGTCAAATCTTCGCGATCTTTATCAACAAGTTATTATCGATCACAGTAAGCACCCGCGCAATTTTTGTACTTGTGATCATGCTAATCACGTCCAAGATGGGCATAATCCATTGTGCGGCGATCGTATTACGCTCTACGTTGATGAACATGATGGGACCATTACTGATGTTTGTTTTCAAGGGCATGGATGTGCGATTTCTACCGCATCAGCATCGTTGATGACTGAGGCAATTAAAGGAAAAACGGTGGCTGAAGCATTACAGCTTTGTGTTGCTTTTCAACAATTATTAACGACGGAGGGAATTGATGGTGTTGTTGGTAATTGCGCGGATGAATCGATTAGCAAGCTTGGTAAATTAGCAGTATTTGTTGGTGTTAAGGAATTTCCGTTGCGTGTTAAGTGTGCCACTTTGCCATGGCATACACTGAAGGCTGCGCTCACCGGAGAAAAAAAAGAAGGTTGTGATTGTTGAGTAATTAATATGTATGTAAATGAACCACAGGTCATAAAGACAACGCGTGATTTCAAAGCTATCGCGGTTCCTTTCGGTCATGAAGTCGATGTACCCAAAGATACTGAGGTAATGATTTTGCAAGCGTTGGGAGGGACTTATACGGTAATCGCCGGTGGGGAGACGTTGCGTGTTGATAATGCCAATGCTGATGCTTTGGGTATGGAAGCGGGAGTAGCAGATGACGTGGCTACGTACGTTAATAATACTGCGGTGCCGTTAGAAGAAAGAATTTGGGCACAACTTAAGACTTGTTATGACCCAGAAATTCCCGTCAATATCGTTGATTTGGGTTTAATTTATGAAGTCAAAGTTGAACCGTTGGAGTCGCCGTCATCATTATCATCGCCGGCTTCATTGATTGAATCTACTAAATCAACTGAATCCGGGTTAGCAGAGCCCGTTGCCTCTGCATCTTCTGCTGAATTCAAAGCAGTTATTCGTATGACTTTAACCGCACCTGGGTGTGGTATGGGACCAATTATTGCCTCAGAAGCAAAACAAAAGGTTTTGGCTATTCCAGGGATCAAAGAGATTGAAATAGTGTTGGTATTTGATCCGCCATGGGATCGTTCGCGCTTATCTGAGGTAGCTAAATTATCGTTAGGGTTGATGTAATATGAAATTTGTTGATGAGGCACACATTAGAGTTGAAGCGGGAAAGGGTGGCGATGGTTGTTGCAGTTTTCGGCGTGAAAAATTTATTCCATTAGGTGGACCGGATGGTGGTAATGGTGGTAATGGTGGTAGTGTTTATTTATTGGCTGATCAAAATATAAATACTTTGGTTGATTTTCGTCATCAACACATTTTTCGTGCTACCAATGGTGGTAATGGTGGTGGTAGTCAGTGTACGGGAAAGAATGGTGATGATTTGTTGATCAAGGTGCCAGTAGGGACGATAGTTTACGATCAGGATAGTGAAGAACTGATCGCAGATTTGACGCAAGATGGTCAGATTGCATGTGTTGCACAGGGTGGTAAACGCGGTTTGGGAAATCTTGTGTTCAAAAGTAGTACTAATCGTGCACCACGTAAAATTACCAAAGGCAAGTTAGGTGAAAAGCGTAATTTATTTTTTGAACTTAAGTTATTAGCTGATGTTGGTTTATTGGGGATGCCTAATGCAGGTAAATCAACGTTGATTCGGGCGGTATCTGCGGCACGTCCTAAGGTTGCCGATTATCCTTTTACGACATTACACCCGAATTTGGGTGTGGTGAGTGTTGATGAGGAGCGCAGTTTTGTCATTGCCGACATCCCTGGTTTAGTAGAAGGAGCTGCGGATGGTGCGGGACTTGGAATTCAGTTTTTGAAGCACTTATCACGCACCGGTATTTTGCTGCATTTGGTAGATGTATCCCCATATGTTGCAAATGATGTTAGTGACGCTATGTTAATTTCTACTTTAGTTGCCGACATCAAAGCCATTGCACATGAGTTAGGAAGATTTAGCGCTGAATTAGCGGCTAAAGAGCGATGGTTGGTATTTAATAAAATAGATTTGCTGACGCAAGATGAGGCTGACAAACGTTGTAACGGTATTATCAAAAAACTCAAATGGAAGAACCCCGTATTTAAAATTTCAGCGATCAAAAAGATAGGCACGATGGAGTTGTGTTATAAATTGATGGAATATTTTGAGTGCAACAGATGAGCAAAATAACCTGATCAAAAATAGTGATGTATACCCATTGCATTTTGGCATTGAAGCGTTGTTGCACGTTTGATCGCGTGCTCACATATGAACGAATATGCTCCGCGCGTTTGCTTCACGTGCGCCTCGCGGCAATTCCAAACTGCTCGAGTCTATTAGCGCCACAACCTAAAACTCATTCACGAATGGTATACATTGTTTATGGTCAATGCAGATCTAGATATTTCGCATATCAGTGTTCTTGCGATACAGCTTGGAAATGTACTTAAGGAACGTCAATTGAAATTGGTTGCAGTGGAATCTTGTACTGGTGGATTGTTTGCTGGTGCAATGACAGCGATTGCTGGCAGTTCTGATTATTTCGATTGTGGTTTGGTTACTTATAGTAATGCATCTAAAATTTCTTTAGTTGGTGTTAGTGCTGTTACTTTACAGCAATGCGGGGCAGTGAGCGCTACAACGGTGGCGGAAATGGTTAATGGTGGTCTACGGCAGAGTAATGGTCGTGCGCAAGTTGGTGTTGCAATTACCGGAATTGCTGGTCCTGACGGCGGGTCACTGCAAAAACAGGTTGGTACAGTTTATTTTGCTTGGAAAATTTTGAATGAATCACCGGTGATTAAGTGTTGTCATTTTGATGGTGATCGTAACGCGATACGGTTGCAGTCAGTGTGTTTTGCGATGGATCAGTTAATTGTTCTTCTTAATGCTTTGAGATATGATGGCCGCCGTTTTTGAGTGTTGTGATTTTGGAATAATTCTTGAAACATGGAGCGTAAGAAGAAAATATTTCGGTTGGAATGCAAAGTGTCATGTACGGTGTGACGGCTGTTGCTACCTTAGGAATGGAGCAACAGAGTGTGGGGCTGTAGCTCAATTGGGAGAGCGCCGCGTTCGCAATGCGGAGGTCGGGAGTTCGATCCTCCTCGGCTCCACCAAATTTATAATCGCTGTTGCACTTAGGGGGATATTATGGAGATGGGGATTTATAGTAAGAACTAGGGGTTTTGATGTTTTGATACCGTTGCAGTTGTTGATTCTCTTTCCATTTCTTCTTTGTCTCTTTCTTTCAGTTTTGTCGTTTCCAAAGACAGTCTGTTTTTATCAATTGCTTCTTCTTCACGGTAAAAGAATCTGTTACGTCCTCCAAACACAGTCAACGCTCTAAATGCAGACGCCATTTCGGTGCTAACCATTTTGGAGTGATTGCCTAGATCGTCGCCCCGGCTATTTTGATCTGTTTTTAGACTGCTGTTGGTAGGAGTAGCGCCCATGTTAGTATCCCCATTGTTTGACCGTATCCTTTTGTGATCATCATTTATATCTACGTTATACCACCAAAAAGACATTGCTTATATCATTAGTGTATTTCCTATACCTTAATTCTATATGAAGATCAATAAGAATTTTGTGCGCGCACTTTGCACAGGACAAAAATTTCTGCCAATCAAGATAGGGCAGTGATAACTCTTTTCACTTGTTTTGCTGCGTAATCTACCTCTTCAATGGTGGTAAATTTTCCAAACGAAAAGCGTAGTGCGTTTGCTGCAAGTTGACGTGGTATGCCAATTGCTAACAAGACATGTGATGGTTCTAGTGAAAGTGAGTTGCAGGCTGATCCGGTCGAGATTGCTAAGTCATCGAGTGCTGTTAACAAAATTTCAGCATCTAAATTACCAAAATTAATGTTCAAATTACTGGCAATGCGTTGAGTGGCGTGACCATTAAGTTGAATGCGTTGTGTATTTGGCAAAATTAAATGTTCAAGATGTGACCAAAAACGTTGACGCAAGGATAGAATGCGTTCGTTATCATCAGCCATTTCTTCAAGTGCAATGCGGCTTGCTTCTCCCATGCCAACGATTTGATGCGTTGCCAGCGTTCCTGAGCGCAAATTATGTTCTTGTTCACCGCCGTGTATTTGTGGCACTAAATGTAAACGCGGTTTGCCTCGCACATACAACGCGCCGATTCCTTTGGGTCCGTAAAACTTGTGTGCTGTACAAGACAAAAGATCAATTTGATTTTTTTTAACATCGACTGGAATTTTGCCGACGCTTTGAGCAGCATCAACGTGGAACAAGATACCGCGTGCACGTGTTAGTGCGCCGATTGCTTCAATGTTTTGAATTACCCCAATTTCGTTGTTAACCTGCATGATTGACACCATGATTGTGTCAGCGCGCAGTGCTTGTTCTAGTTTAGTTAAATTGAGTAGACCATCTGTTTGTGGCTTGAGATAAGTTATATCAAATCCTAGTGTTGCTAAGTAACGCAGTGGGGCCAACACGGATTTGTGTTCGGTGGTGCAGGTGACAATATGTTTGCCTTGGCGCTGGTAAAATAAAGCTGCTCCTTTCAGCGCTAAATTATTGGCTTCAGTCGCGCCAGAGGTCCAAATGATTTCATCGGGAGTAGCGCTGATAAGTAACGCTACTTGTTCACGAGCTATTTCGATTGCGGCTTTTGCTTGTCTACCGTAGTAGTGGGTCGATGCTGCGTTAGCAAAGACGCCATTATCATTCATCGTCAGATATGGTCGCATTTTGGCAGCAACTCGTGGATCTGTTGGCGTAGTTGACATGTAATCAAGATAGATGGGTAAGCGCATATAAATGAGATACATATTTTTGCGATGTTTAATGGCGATGATAACGACTTTATGATGACTCTGCTGTTTTTCATTGATTTCAATGCGATAAATAATACGGTAATCACTAACGCGTAGTCTACGATGTCCCTTTAGGCTATAGCGTAGAGGTTTGCTGAAACCAAGTGAATTAATCATTAGTCGTTATTCAATGTCATGTCTTTGGAAGGTGATGACGTTCAGTTTCTTTTCTATCGCTGAGAGTATACCGCGCAAAATATTGACTTCCAGTCGTTCAAGTCTGGCGCGATTGAACAGTCGCTGTAAGCGCAAAATTAATTTTTTTGATTTTCTCGGTTTTAAAAATTCAATAGCGGTTAAAACTTTTTCCAAATGTTCATAGAAGAGTTTCATATCAGTAGTCGTCGCCAAATTGTCGTGATGATAAATATCGTGAGCGTTGTAAGTTTTATTTGGGGCAGTTGGTGATAGTTGATAGATATGATGTGCCATCATGATTTCATAGGCAACAATTTGTACTGCAGCAGCAAGGTTAAGCGAACTAAATTCTGGATTAGCTGGAATATACAAATGATCGTGGCATTGTAGTAATTCTTCGTTGCTAAGGCCGTTACTTTCCCGGCCAAAGACGATAGCTACTTGATGCTTTTGGTTTGCTTCAACAACGATTTTAGTTGCTGCTTCGCGAGCATTGAGTAACTTTAGCGGCAAATCTCGTGGCCTGACGCTGGTTCCAATAATCAATTGACAATCGCTTAGTGCGCTACTTAAATCATTGACCACAGTTATATTTGCTAAAATGTCATCGGCGCCGGCAGCGCGTGCGGTAGCGTCAACATGCGGAAAAATTTTTGGAGATACCAGATAAAGATGATGCAATCCCATGGTTTTCATTGCGCGCGCAGTCGCTCCAATGTTTCCGGGATGAGTAGTTGCAACTAAAACGACTTTGATATGATCAAGTGTGGGCATGAGCAAGTTCTAAGTTGGTATGACCTTGGAAAAGTAACAAGTGTTGCGCTACGATGCTCTAAAATCAACGGTTTTTAGCTCCTCCTAGCAACTTTAGAGATAGGACCTATTAGCATTGTTGCGCGCGTGATTGGAGTATTGTTGAAGTAAAGAAAAAAAACAACTATCCATGCGGTCATAAAACTATAAAGGTGTGCCATTAAAATACAACTCATCAGCGTTGGAAAAAATTTGTCATCATGGGTAAACGCAAGTGTGGCTGAATATGCCAAACGATTGCCCGCGCATTTTGCTACGCTTAATCTAATTGAAGTTACACCACAAAAGCGCACTAATAATTGTAATATTGCGCGTATCAAACAGCTAGAAGGTGAGCAGTTATTGGCGGCGATTGCTCATGTTCAAATCAAACATGGTAATAGTTTGGTTATAGCACTTGATGAGGGTGGAGTGGCCTGGTCGACACAGGAGTTGGCTTATCAACTACAGCAATGGCACGATAATTGGTCGCAGGTGAGTTTGTTAATTGGTGGAGCTGATGGTTTGGCTGAACAATGTCTACAACGAGCTTCAGTCAAGTGGTCGCTCTCTAAGCTTACTTTTCCGCATCATTTAGTGCGCGTTATTGTTGCTGAACAAATATATCGTGCGTGGTCACTATTACATCACCATCCCTATCATCGAGTGTGATGATCAGCGGTTTCGCGCTATTCTTGCGATTTATTTAATGATTAAGCAGATTTCGTCTCATGTTTCCACGTTTTGGCGTGGGGGTAGTTGCGGTATTTTATTTTTGGATGATATCAAGTTAATTTAGCTGCTAATACTTTAGCGCAGCGATCGCACAATTCAGGATGGGTTTTATGTTTTCCAATATCGGCGCGATGATGCCAGCAACGTGGACACTTGGGGTGAGGTGAACGAGCAACGTGAAGCCACAGACCATCAACATCAGTTGCGCTCACGCCAGTTGTTGTGGTTACTTCATGTGCCATTTGGTTTGATAACAACTTGTCGGTCGCCCGCAAAATTTCAGCATTTGATGTGATTAAAATCAAGCGTAACTCGTTTTCTGAAGATTGGAGTGTTGGCTTCGTACTTGCCGATGGGGTGAATTTTTGCAATAAGTCGTAAAGATCATCGTTACAATACAGCTTCACTTCTGCTTCTAAGCTTGATCCAACGATGCCAACGGCCCGTAGTTTTTCGATTTCTTTGGCGACGGCTGCATAAACGTCTTGAATTATTTGCCAGTCGCTTTGTTTAAAGGGATCAAGATTGAGCTTGCCAGTTGTTTGCAACTTTTTTAGCACATTGTATGGTGGTGCCAAAAATACTGATTCGGCACGTTCATTTTTATTCCCTTCATGTTTTTCTTGGTCTTTAGATTCATCAGATTCATCGTTTGGTTGATCGTTATCCCTACCTTCACTGTCATCGTTTTCTTTTCCTTGAAATAACTCACGCATGTTTTGCCAAATTTCTTCCGCAGTGAAACTCAAAAAAGGCGCCAGCAATCGTACAAAAACTTCTAGAACGTGATAAAGAGCGGTTTGTGCTGAACGGCGTTCCTTGCTATTTGGCCTCATGGTGTATAGTCGATCTTTGATGATACTGAAGTAAAAGCTACTCAAGGTTACCGCAGCGGTATACTGAATTTGAGCACATGAGGTATAGAATTTGAGTAAAGTTTCTTGACCGTCGTCAATTTTGTTTAAATTAACGCACACCGGTTGATTATTGTGCTGGCGTACTTTTTCTTGCAGTTCTTGAATTTCATTTAACACCCAACGATCAATCGGTAACATTTCCTTCATCTGCAACAAATCTTTGCTGGGATTGAAATCGTATAAATTGCTGAGCAAATAACGAGCGGTGTTGCGTAATTTGCGGTAAGTATCAACGTTGCCTCTTAAGATTTCGTCAGACACCGAAATGTCATCGTAAGGGAATGAAGTGGCTAACCATAAACGCAAGATGTCAGCACCAAAATTTTTAATTACTTTTTGTGGACTGATAACATTTCCTAGTGATTTAGACATTTTGTGGCCAGCGCCGTCGACTGTAAAACCATGTGACATGACATTACGATAAGGGGCGCAACCATTAATGGCTAGCGACGTCAATAGCGACGACTGAAACCAGCCTCGATATTGATCTGAGCCTTCAATATAAAGATGTGCGGGAAATTTTAGCTCGGGGCGTTGTTGTAGAACACAAAAATGTGAGACGCCAGAATCAAACCAGACATCTAAGGTATCTTTAGCTTTGACGTAATTTTTTATTGGATATTGTTGCGCGTTGCTATGCTTGGTTAAAAAGCCTTCAGCAGCTTTTTCATCTAGTTGTTGCCAGAACGCGATACCATGTAATGCTATTTCATTGGCAATTGCTGCCATGATGCGTTGGGTTTCAGGATGCAGCTCACCAGTTTGTTTATGAACAAAAACAGCGATTGGTGTGCCCCAGGAGCGTTGACGTGAAATACACCAATCAGGACGTTGCTCAATCATTTTGGTGATGCGTTCTTTACCATGAGGGTGCAGCCAGTTAACTTCATGTTCGATTGCCGCCAATGCACATTGGCGCAGTTTCCCAAATTTCCCCTTTTCATTATCCATACTGATAAACCATTGCTGAGTAGCGCGAAAGATCAATGGTGTTTTGTGGCGCCAGCAATGTGGGTAACTGTGTTGAATGGTGGTGTGGTGGATGAGATTGTTACGTTCCGCAATTAGTTTAATGACTTCATCATTCGCGGTGAAAACGTTTTTGCCAGCAAAGTATGGAGTATCATCAAAAAACTTTCCGTTTGGACCAACGGGATTGGTGATTGGTAATTGGTAGCGTTGTGCTGCAACATAATCTTCTAGCCCGTGAGCTGGAGCGGTGTGAACAGCTCCGGTGCCAGTGTCAGTGGTAACATGGTCACCAGCAATGATTGGTACTTGTTTATCAAGAAATGGGTGCTGTAATTTTAATCCAACCAAGTCTTTGCCTTGGTAACTTTTGACGATGTGATACTCGGTAACGCCATAGCGATGCATGGTTTCGGCGGTTAGCTCTTTTAGTAGTAGCAAATATTCTGGTTGATTGTTTTGTTGATAAGTAAGCAACACATATTCAAGTTCCGGATGTAGTGCAACCGCCTCATTGGCTGGTAGGGTCCATGGCGTCGTAGTCCAAATTGCGATGCTAGCAGCGGTGATGTTATTGGCTAGTTGTTGTGGCTTGACTAAACGAAAACGAATATCAATAGCCGGTGAAATTTTGTCTTTGTATTCTACTTCTGCTTCAGCGAGTGCTGACCCGCAGTCAATGCACCAGTGGACAGGTTTGTGGCCACGTACCATATATCCATTTTCAATAATTTTCGCCAAAGCGCGAACAATGTTGGCTTCGTAATTAAAATCCATTGTGAGATATGGATGTTCCCAGTCACCCAAGATGCCAAGGCGCTTAAAATCTGTCAGCTGCGATTGCACTTGTGAATTAGCGTAATCACGTGATGATTGCATGAACTCGCTAACACTAATTTTTTCACCGGCTTTACCGAATTTTTTTTCGATGTTTAATTCAATTGGTAAACCATGGCAATCCCAACCTGGAACATAGGGAACGGCGTATCCTTCCATGAAGTTAATTTTATTGATGATGTCTTTAAAGACTTTGTTTAACACGTGCCCAAGGTGAATATCGCCATTGGCATAAGGTGGTCCGTCATGCAGCACGAATTTATTTGAATGCGACGTGGTTGGGCGCATAATTTTTTCGTGCAGCTTAATCTGTTGCCAAAATTCTAGTATTTTTGGTTCGCGTTCTGGCAAATTGCCTTTCATTGGGAAAGTAGTTTGGGGTAAATTTACTTGATAGTTGATTTTATCTGACATGGTTTTCTCTTGTTACAAAATATTTTTTTGCAGCGATTACATCTCTTTTGATTTGTTGTTGAAGTAGTGTGAAGTTAGCGAATTTTTGTTCATCGCGCAATTTATGAATAAATTCTATTTTCAATATTTCGCCATAAATGTTTTCTTGAAAATCAAAAATGTGACATTCAAGCAAACGTATCGGTTTGGTTGTTAGCGTATTTTGAATATTTTGGATGGTCGGACGAAACCCGATGTTAGCAATACCGTAAAGCGCTTGCGGTCGTTGCGAGGATGGTTGTAATGATGGTTGTCGTCCAATAAACCGCCAAATTTTGACAGCATAGACACCGGTAAGAGTAATTATTTTGGGTGAGATATGAATATTAGCTGTAGGAAAATCAATGTTGCGTCCAAGCTGATTACCCTTGATGACTCTCCCGATGATGTTGTAGTGATGTCCTAAGAATTTTTGTGCTGTTTTTAGATTATCATTCAACAAAGCTTGGCGAATAAGGCTGCTGCTAATGCGGTGATGATCCATCCTGTAAGTGGGAACCGTCGATACATTGAAGCCTAATTGAACGCTGTATGTTTTTAGTAATTGAATATTACCACTTGATTGATAACCGAAAACAAAGTCGTCACCAACTACTATATATCTCGCATTTAATCGGCGAACCAAAATGTCGTGAATGAATGCGATGGGTGAAAGTTGTGCGAATTGTTGGTTAAAGCGGATCAATAGCAATTGATCAAGGTTGTAGTTGCGCAGTGTTAAAATTTTTTCACGCCAGCTCATTAATCGTTGTGGCAGTGGTGAGTGCGTGAAATATTCGCGGGGTGATGGTGCAAAAGTTACGACGATGCTTGGTAGCGATAGTTTTGTCGCTAAGGCACGAACTTTTTTTAGTATCGCTTGATGGCCAAGATGAATACCGTCGTAATTACCAATGGTTACAATGGTGCCAGCACCATCATGATGTGGTGATTTGAAATTCATTAAATTGCGGACGATTTGCATAAAATTATTTTTCTATATGGCTTATGAACGATGCTTGACAATGATTGCAACTTGCGCACAATGAATGTTGATGGCGATAAAATTATACTATCGCGGTTTGTAGTTTATTTATACTTTTACTAGGTCCTGTCTCTAAAGTTGCTAGGATGAGCTAAAAACCGTTGATTTTAGAGCATCGTAGCGCAGCATATGTTGGGAATATGTGAGCAACGAAGCGCATAAAATCAGCGGTTTTTGGCCATCATAGTAGACTTTAGAGACGGGACCTACGGCACTACTCATGATTTTATCCATTCTCGAAAATACACTTTATTTTTTGGCGTTGATTAATCCTGCCAGCAAAATTTTGTTTCTTTCAGCTAGGAAACATCCTTATTCGCATGCTGAATTATTAGCTATTTCGTTGAAATCATCGCTAGTGGCTTGGGTGATTTTAGCCTTTTTAATTTCCTGCGGTAAATTTCTTTTAGGAGCGATCTTTCATGTTGAGATTTACTCTCTAAGTGTTGCTGGCGGTGTCATCTTATTTATTATTGGATTAAATGCTGTGCGTTATGGTCAGTTTCATGAAAAGAGAGAATTTACAAGTGTTGCTGATATTTCCATCGTTCCCTTGGCAGCTCCTTTGATTGCAGGGCCGGGAGTGATGACTGCAGCGATGTCATTTGTGAGCATTCATGGCGTTACGATGACCTTTTTATGCGTTACTTTGGCTATTTTGATTAATTTATTGTTTATGTTGGCATCATTAAAAATTGGGAGCTTTTTGGAACGGGTGAATGCAACTGGAACACTGGTTAGGATTACCGGTTTAGTGGTCAGTGCGGTAGCAATGCAAATGATTTTTTCCGGGTGTGGGATTTGGATTAATAAAATACTGTGAGCATTGGTATAAAATAAATTGGGAGATGTTATGAGCGAAGTGGTGATTAATTGGTTTCGTCGTTATTTTTCTAGTGCTGAGGCAATAGGTATTGTGTCGCTGTTATTATTTAGTGTAGTGATTTTGAAGACCATGGGAAACGTGGTCGCGCCAGTTTTAGCAAGCGTGATTATCGTCTATATGCTAACTGTTGTAGTCAAAAAATTAGAAAGTTGGCATTGCCCACATTTGTTGGCGGTGATTTTAGTTTTTACTTTGTTCATTGGGACTGTGTTATTAGCTTTGTTATGGTTATTGCCGTTACTATGGGATGAACTGAGTACTTTATTTGCGGCAGTTCCAGGAATGTTACAACGCGGGCAAAAATTATTGCTAGAGTTGCAACAACATTATCCATTGGTGGCTGCTATGGTTTCGCCTGATAGGATCCAGGAATTTATTAGTAATTTGGGGCTGCATTTTGCTGGTCTTAGTCAGTTGATTTGGAATTTTTCTCTAGCATCGCTCAATGGGGTGATGTCTATAGTGGTTTATTTGGTATTGGTGCCGCTGCTAGTTTTTTTCCTGTTAAAAGATGGAGCGGTTATAAACAATTGGGTGGCGAGTTTTTTACCACACCAACGAATGACGTTGCGTATCATATGGCGCGAAATTAATTATAAAATTGGCAGCTACATCAAAGGGAAAATATTGGAGATGCTAATTGTATTTTTAGTGGCTGCAATCGCTTTTGCCTTGATCGGATTGCCCTACGCTATTCTTTTAGGAACTTTGGTTGGTCTTTCGGTATTGGTACCGTACATCGGAGTGGTTATTGTTACGATTCCGATTGTGATTGTGGCATTACTCGAATGGGGTTGGTCGTCACAGTTTCTTTATTTGATGATGGTCTACGTTGCCATCATTGTTATAGACGCTAATATTTTAGTGCCGATGTTATTTGCTGGGGCAATGAATTTACATCCGATAGCGATTATTTTAGCGGTGTTGATCTTTGGTAGCCTTGGTGGTTTTTGGGGAATATTTTTTGCGATTCCATTAGTTGCACTAGGACATGTATTAGTTGAGTTTTGGCCACAAGCTAAGGAGTGAATAAGCGAGAAATTTTAATTGAGAGGCGGTGTAATGAGCAATTAGATGATTTTGGGGCAAAGGGAGACTACGTTATAGGTGCAAACATTGCCGGTTTTGTAAAGGTTGCTGATGCGATGCTTGATCAGGGTGTCGTATGATAAGATTGTTGGCTGCTATAGTTGGTTTTTGGTCAAAGAGTTGTCATTGCCTTTGTTAAGATATTCTGGCAGTATTTTGCAATCTTATTATCTGCAAAACTGAGATAATGAGGTATTCAGCTGGCGGATAGGGACCCGCATAAAAATTAAACTACTAAATTGGAGTAAAAAACAATATGAGTATGATCATCGGTGTTCCAAAAGAAATAAAGGTTCGAGAAAATCGTGTTGGTCTCGTTCCTTCCTCAGTGCTTGAATTGGTCGCTCACGGCCATAAGGTATTGGTGCAGCATAACGCAGGTATTGGTATTGGCGTTAGTGATGCAGATTATGAAAAACTGGGTGCGGTTATTATTTCTACTGCTGAAGAGATTTTTGCTAAAGCACAAATGATTGTGAAAGTGAAAGAACCGCAAGCTAGCGAGTGTAAGATGTTGCGTGAAGGACAAATTCTATTTACCTATTTGCATCTTGCTCCAGATCCAGAGCAAACGGCCGGATTGAAGAATTCTGGTTGTACCGCAATTGCATACGAAACGGTTACCGATGATCATGGTCGTTTGCCGTTATTAGCTCCAATGAGTGAGGTGGCAGGACGCTTGTCGATTCAGGTTGGTGCTCATGCTTTAGAAAAAACCCATGGTGGATCAGGGATATTACTGGGTGGTGTGCCCGGTGTGGAACCTGCAACTGTTACCGTAATTGGTGGTGGTGTTTCTGGTATTAATGCGGCACGCATGGCTATGGGTATGGGTGCGCGTGTTATTATTTTGGATAAAGCGGTGTCGAAATTGCAGGAGCTTGATGCGTTGTTTGGTCCAAGATTAACTACTGTTTACGCAACTGCTGCTGCTATTGAGGAATATGCAATCAATGCAGATTTGGTTGTGGGTGCGGTTCTATTGCCCGGCGCAGCGGCTCCTAAGCTGATCACTCGTGCTATGCTCAAAAAAATGCGCCCTGGTTCGGTATTAGTTGATATCGCAATCGATCAAGGCGGTTGTTTTGAAACTAGTCGCATTACTACTCATGATCAGCCAACCTTTGTTGAAGAAGGAATTGTGCACTATGGTGTTGCTAATATGCCAGGTGCTGTGCCGCGTACTTCAGCGTTTGCCTTGAATAATGCTACTTTGCCTTTCACCTTAGCTTTGGCTGATAAAGGCTACAAGCAGGCGTTGTTGGATGATCCGCATTTGCTCAATGGTTTGAATGTTCATAAAGGGCACATAACTTATGAGGCTGTGGCTAACGATTTAGGGTATCGCTATAAACCAGCGCGCGAAGCGTTAGAAGAATAATTAGCGTTATTATGAGCAGTTAACTACTGGTTGGTAGTGGCAATAAATATGGCGAGTGCTCTGGTTCTTTTGAGTGACTCGCCATTTTTTTACTGTGTTACTTCTTGCAATTTAGTTTTCAGTTTTATTTCAGACTCACTATTATTTCTATAAAACGAGAAACACTATGAAATCTTTTTATACTAAAACTGCAGCACGTGCAGTTGCAATTACACCAGTTATTCAATCGTCTTTTGTTGAGTGGTTTAAGAAACAACCAGTGTTTATTAAAAATTGGGTAAAAACCAATAATTTCCAAGCAAAATCTGGTAGCTTTTGTCTTATTCCCAAAGAAAACGGTGAAATTTCTACGGTATTTCTTGGGGTGGATAATTATGCTGATTTTTGGGCATTTGGTGCTTTGCCACAGCGTCTAAAATCTGGGGTATTTTGTCTTAATCTTGAAAACTGGACTGAATTAGAAATACAGCGGGCAGTAATTGCTTGGGGACTTGGTAGTTATAAATTTGATCAGTATAAAAAATCTAATGCCACTATGGCGCAGTTAGTTGTTCCGCATGGTTGTGATTATGCGTATATAGAAAATGTGATTGATGCTGTATTTTTGGTGCGTGATTTAATTAATCAGCCGGCAGAAGCTCTTGGGCCAGTTGAGTTAGCGAAAATCGTGACTGATATTGCTAAAAAATATAATGCCAAGGTTCGGCAATTTATTGGCGATGACTTGTTAAAGCAAAAACATAATTATCCATTGGTTCATGCAGTTGGACGTGCTAGTAGTCGTGCGCCGCGTTTTGTCGAATTTGCGTGGTCAGGTGTAGCTGCAAAAGGGGTCAAAGCGAAACCGAAAATAGCATTGGTTGGTAAGGGAATATGTTTTGACAGTGGTGGCTTATGTTTGAAACCACCGAGTGGTATGGAGACAATGAAAAAAGATATGGCTGGAGCAGCTCATGCTTTGGGTTTAGCCAAAATGATTATGACAGCCAAATTGCCGGTACAGCTATATGTTGCAATTCCATTGGCTGAGAATTTAATTGGTGGTGGTAGTTATAAACCTGGGGATATTTTATTTTCACGTCAAGGTAAAACGGTTGAGATTATCGACACTGATGCAGAGGGGCGCTTATTATTGGCGGATGCCTTAACCAGAGCTGCTGAAATGAAGCCGGATTTAATTATCGATTTTGCTTCACTTACTGGTGCAGCCACTGTGGCTTTGGGAGAAGAGGTGGTAGCAATGTTTACTGAAGATGACGACTTAGCTAACACGATAGTTGATCTTTTGAGTAACGAGAAAGAATATGTTTGGCGTTTACCGTTGCACCGGAACTATCGTGAGATGCTGGATAGTAAAATTGCTGATGTTGCCAATTGCACGCGTACTCGTCACGGTGGTGCCATTACAGCAGCTTTATTTTTACATGAATTTGTGCCATCCAATATTCCTTGGATTCATTTCGATGCTATGGGTTCCAATACCAAAACCAAACCTGGCCGCCCTGAAGGAGGGGAGGCTATGGGATTGCGTGGTTTATTTAATTACATCAAGCGGCGTTACTGCGTGTAGTTAAATATGAGAATCCTTGGTATTGAAACGTCTTGTGACGAAACTGGTGTTGCCATCTACGATTCAACAGTTGGTGTGGGGTTGCTTGCCAACGTTCTCTATAGTCAAATCCCTCTTCATGCTGTATTCGGAGGAGTGGTACCTGAACTGGCATCGCGCGATCATATTCGCAAAATTTTACCATTGACAAAGGAAGCTCTACTCTCGGCCAAACTTGAACTTAAGGACATTGATGCCATTGCTTACACCGCTGGTCCAGGTTTAGTTGGCGCTTTATTGGTAGGTGCGGCGTTTGGTCAAAGTTTAGGATTTGCTTTAAATATCCCGACAATCGCAGTGCATCACCTGACTGCGCACCTTTTAGCGGTTTTTCTTGAGGGCAATTGTAATGAATCCTCATCGACAAAGGCGCAGTGTTTCCCAAAATTCCCTTTTGTGGCGCTCTTAGTTTCAGGGGGGCATACACAATTAATTCAGGTGGCAGATATTGGTAAGTATCAGCTGCTTGGTGAAACATTGGATGACGCTGCTGGTGAAGCTTTTGATAAGGTAGGAAAAACTTTAGGGCTTGATTATCCAGCAGGAGCAGCATTATCTGATTTAGCGCAGTATGGTGATCGCAACCGTTTTCATTTTCCCCGACCTATGGTTGATCGCCCTGGTTTGGATTTTAGTTTTAGTGGTTTAAAAACATTTGCAGCAAATACTTGGCTCAAATATCGTAAAGGTGTTGCTATAACAAGTGGTAGGGTTGGTAGTAACCAAAGTAGTTACGGTATTGGTGTTGACGATGATGAAGTCGATGGCAGCGATTTTGACAGACAATTGCGGGCTGATATTGCGTGTGCTTTCCAAGATGCTGTAATTGACACGTTAGCAATCAAGTGTAATAGGGCGTTGCAACAAGCAAAACTTAATCAACTGGTTCTGGCGGGAGGAGTTAGCGCTAATCTGGAATTGCGCAAGAAGTTACATTGCTTAGCGAAAAGTGAAGGTTTCTCGCTTTATTATCCACAGCCACAATTTTGTACGGACAACGGTGCAATGATTGCTTACGCAGGATATCGTCATTTGTTAAATAATGAGTCGAACGCAAACGGTTTGGCTATCAACGTTTTCCCTCGTTGGTGGACACAGACATAGAAATACACTCAGCTACTAATCAGCACGCGCGCGCCTCGTTTGAGGCTAAATATTAACGGCTGATCGCAATGGGTTCTTTACTGATCGCTGTTAGACTCAATAGGTTCGTTTTTTTGTAGTTCTTTTTGTGGCTGCTGTTGAGGCTCTATTGTGTTCTCTACAGTAGTTAGGTCAACAGTTTTTGGCGGTGGTTGTGGTGGTGTAGCACTAACCGGTGGTACATGACTGACCGGTGGTGGTGGCATTGCTATTGATATGTTGGCTATTGGTTTGGTCTCTACTGGCTTATAGAAAGCCGCTATATCACCGCTAATACTGCCGTTATTTTTTATGTTTGTTGGCGTTGTTATTGGCTGTGGTTGTGATGGTAGATGTGGTGGAGCAGCGTTTGTCACACCCAGTGTGGTATTAGTAGGTGTGGTATTAGTATTGTTGGTGCCAGAATCACTATTTGCATTACGTCTAACCGGTTTCCTTGATGGTGATGCTGATGGAGAGTAAGAGTGGTAACCCGTAGACGTAGACCTTTTGCTGTTGCTTTTATTATTGCTAGTATCAGTTGCTACGTTGCCACTAACATTACTACTTGTGGTGTTGCCACTGCTTGTACTTGTGACAACGTTACCATCGGTACCACTGTTATAACTGCCAGATGGCTTATTAAGTGCAGTTGATGGTCCGTGTTTGTACCTTTGGTTGTTGTAGTTACCCACGCTGTTATTGTTGCCGCTACGTGATGGCACTTTTTTGGAAGATGGAATAGTTGTTGAGCGACGGCGATAATTTTTCCTGTTTCCATTGTCAGGTTTTGTTTTATTGATTGGTGCTACCACGATCTCTTTTTTACCAAGAAAAACATTTTTGATCGCGCCTAAAATATTTTTTAAGGCTGATGTTTTATCAGCTGTTTGCGGTTTTTTAAGTAAAATTAAATTTTTTAATGTTGCAGCTGTTGTTGGGCTTACAGCTGTTGGCGATACCGTTGCCTGCTTTTTGCTGGTTCCAAAAGTAACAGCCGGTTCCGCAGCGAGTTTTTCTGGTGATACTTGTGTTGGTGTAATCAAACTGTCTTGAGTTTCGAGTAAGTTGTAGCTGGTCGTAGTTTGTGTTGTGCCACTTTTATCACCTTCACCTCCAGTAGCAGAGCCGCTTTTTTTGATATTTTTGATTTTGTATTTTGGTGTTTCTAAGTGCTGATTCGGTAATATCAGTAACCTCACCGCATGATCTGTTTCAATCTGATGTAAAGCAAGCCGTTTCTCATTTAGTAGGTAGGTGGCTAGATCTATTGGGACTTGTACGTGTATTTCAGCCATCTGTTCCTTTGTTGCTTCTTCCTCAAGAAGATTAATAATTGAGTAAGCCAGCGATTCAATACTTCTGATTGTTCCTTGACCACCACAACGAGGGCATGATACTTGAATCGCTTCACTGATATGTGGCCGTAGGCGTTGGCGTGACATTTCAAGTAATCCAAAGCGAGTAATATTGCCAATTTGAACTCTAGCACGATCATGTTTTAAAGCCTCACGTAGTCGTTGACCCACTTGACGTTGATTATTGACATCTTCCATGTCAATAAAGTCGATAACGATGAGTCCTCCAATATCACGTAAGCGTAGCTGTCTGGCAATTTCATCAGCGGCTTCGAGATTGGTTGTAAGCGCTGTTTCTTCGATATCGCTACCACTGGTCGCTCTTGCGGAATTTACATCAATACATACCATAGCTTCAGTATGGTCAATGACGATTGAGCCACCGGATTTAAGACGTACTTCGCGGCGATAGACCGCTTCAATTTGTTTTTCAACCCGATACTGGCTAAACAGTGGTATTTTGTCTTCGTACAATTTTACCTTACTGATGAGATCTGAGCGTATAAGTTCGATATAACCTCTCACCCTCTCATAAACTTCGCGATTATCGACAATAATTTCACTTAAATTTTCTCGCAGATAATCGCGAGTAGTGCGCACTGCAGGATCGCTTTCCTGATAAACCAAGAAAGGTGCGGAGCGATCGTTGCTGACATTACTGATTGCTGCCCATAGCTGCAATAGCATGTCTAAATCCCATTGCAGTTCTCCCGTTGATTTCCCGATTCCAGCAGTGCGAACAATAACCCCCATATCTTCAGGAATGTGCAGATCTTTTAAAATATCGCGCATTTCATCGCGCTCTTGGCCTTCAATGCGTCGTGAGATACCTGCGGCACGAGGATTGTTTGGCATGAGGACCACGTAAGAACCAGCGAGGCTGATAAATGTAGTAAGTGCAGCGCCTTTATTGCCGCGCTCTTCTTTTTCGATTTGGACTACTAATTCTTGCCCTTCTTTGATGACATCTTTGATATTCAGATTAGCGAAGTCGCCATGAAATCCAGGAAGAAAATAGGTCTTGGATATTTCTTTTAGTGGTAAAAAGCCATGTTTTCCAGCACCGTAATCGACAAATGCTGCCTCTAAACTGGGTTCGACCCTGCTTACTTTACCCTTATAGATGTTGGACTTTTTTTGCTCAAATTCGTGATGAGAAATATCAAGATCATACAATTTGTCTCTATCTAAAACGACAACGCGTACTCCTTTTTCAGCGACGCTGATTAGCATTCTTTTTTCCATTGTGAAACCCTTTTTAAACTTTTTTCAAACGCTCAACCCAATTTTTCTATTTTTCTACTCAAATTGTGGTTATGGCGTGGTGATTTAAATTTTTCGATTGTTAGTAGTTGATTGGTGTTATAGATTGGTTTGAGGTATTTACTGTGGCCGCTTATTTTGCCTGTCAGCCAGTGCTTGATCCCTTGTTTCAATCCTGTATTTTTTACAACTGAGCATCTTCAGTTCTGTAAGATGCAATCCAAGCTACTTAAAACTTACAACACCAAATCTAGTGATAATGTTGACGAGATACGAAGTGCGGTGTTTTGAGGTGGGGCAACTTTGCATCCTCCCAACACAAAACCACCACGTTTTCGACGTGGTGGCCAACCGACATATGTTACACTGTTTTAAAAAATACCAAGCAGTAAAAGCAAGTAAAACAATGTAATTAGTAAAACATAAAAGAGCGTCATTGTAACACATTTGTTGGTGAATATGTAATTATGGTGGTAATCGATCATGAATAATTTTTCCAAGGCGTCAACAGCAATTAGTGATATGCAAAAAGGACAAGCAGTTGCTTTTTTTGTACTAGCTGAAGAATATTCAGGGCAACGTATCGACAATTTTTTATTTCGCGAATTGAAACGTATTCCCAAAAGCCATATCTACAAAATGTTACGCAAAGGGGAAATTCGTATTAATCGCAAAAGGATAAAGCCTGAATATAAGATCAATGGTGGTGATGTGATTAGAATCCCGCCGTTGTGGCAAATCAACTGTAATGATAAAAATAATCGCAATCGCCCTAATGATAACGATGATAGTTGTTATGATCATGAGGGTAATAATGGACATGTTGGCAAGAGAAATATTGTGGCGCCAACTGCCAAAATCACGCACCTGCTGTTGCAAAGTATTATTTATGAAGATGATGCTCTAATAGTAATCAACAAACCGGCTGGAATGGCAGCTCATGGTGGTAGCGGGATTAATTTTGGAGTAATCGAAACGATGCGTCGGACACGTCCCGACTTGCGTTACTTAGAGCTGGTGCATCGCCTCGATCGTGGTACTTCTGGTTGTATGTTGCTTGCTAAAAAAAGAAGTATGTTGCGAGTGCTCCATCAATTGTTGCGTGAAGGCAAAATCGATAAAACTTATGTCTTATTGGTTAAAGGAAAATGGTTATGGCAAGAAGAGAAGCGAATTGATGTGGCGTTGTTGAAGAACCAATTATCATCTGGAGAACGTTTGGTAAAGGTTAGCGCTGTTGGCAAAATGGCGTTGACCACATTACGTCCACGGCAAATTTTTGAAAGTAGTAATTCCAATTGCAGCGCACCTTGTTCCGCGTCGTTACTTGAAGCGCAAATTCATACGGGTAAAACTCATCAAATCAGGGTGCATGCTGCACACTTGGGTTTCCCGCTGGCCGGTGATGATAAATACGGCGATAAAGAATTTAATCAATTAATGCAAAAAAAATTAGGTTTGCGTCGTTTGTTTTTGCATGCAGCAGCAATAAAATTTTGTTTACCTCGAACCGAACAAGAGCCAGAGTTGACTAACGTACTTAGTAAAATTCATCAAGACAAAGTACTGCAGGCAACACGTCGGACTCAATTTCATGTTGTCGCGCCCTTGGCTAGTGAGTTGTCGGCGGTGTTGCAACGGTTAGGTGATTTGTGACTGCGGCAACTCTATTTCAATTGCAAGCACCATTTCATCCAGCAGGTGATCAGCCGCAAGCTATTGCTGGGCTTATTGCTGGTTTGCGCAATAAATTGCATCGCCAGGTATTACTTGGAGTTACGGGTTGTGGCAAAACTTTTACGTTGGCGAACGTCATTGCTAACTTACAGCGTCCCACTTTGATTATTGCTCACAATAAAACTTTGGCGGCACAACTATATGGTGAAATGAAAAGTTTTTTCCCACAAGCTGCGGTTGAATATTTTGTTTCTTATTACGATTATTACCAGCCAGAAGCCTATGTGCCAACGACTAATACTTATATCGAAAAGGATGCTGCGATTAATGAGCATATTGAGCAAATGCGTTTATCAGCGACACGTGCGCTACTCGAACGCCCAGATGCGATTATCGTGGCAACAGTATCAGCAATTTACGGTCTCGGTGAACCAGAATCATATTTAGCAATGGTGTTGTTGTTGGAACGAGGGCAGCATGTTGATAGGAGAGAGTTGCTCCATCGTTTAAACGAATTGCAGTACACGCGCAATGATATTGAACTGCAACGTGGTATTTATCGTGTGCATGGTGATGTCGTTGATGTTTTTCCTGCTGAGTCTGATGATGAAGCAGTGCGTTTGCAGTTTTTTGATAGTGAGTTAGAAAAAATTAGCTATTTTGATCCTCTCACTGGTGAAATTTTGCGTCAGGTGCCGCGTATAACTATTTATCCTAAAACGCATTATGTGACTCCGCGTGACCATGTATTACACGCTATTACTACGATCAAAGTTGAATTAGCCACGCGTCTTGATGAATTAGTTGCTGCTAATAAATTAGTGGAAGCGCAGCGACTGCGCGAGCGAACGCAATACGATTTGGAGATGATGCTTGAAGTTGGTTATTGCAATGGTATTGAAAATTATTCACGTCATCTTTCACGTCGTGCTGCGGGTGAGCCGCCACCGACGCTAATGGATTATTTACCTAAAAATGCATTGTTAGTAATCGATGAATCCCATGTAACGGTGCCGCAAATTGGGGCAATGTATAAAGGTGATCGTTCACGCAAAGAAAACTTAATTAACTATGGTTTTCGCTTGTTGTCAGCGCTGGATAATCGTCCTTTGCGTTTTGAAGAATTTGAACAGTTATCGCCGCAGACGATTTATGTTTCGGCAACACCTGGTTCTTATGAAATGACACATGCTGAAAAGGTGGTGGAATTGTTGGTGAGGCCAACGGGATTGCTTGACCCTGAGGTGATGGTGCGTCCGGTGGCAACACAGGTTGATGATTTATTATCTGAAATAAAAAAGCGCGTGGTGTGTCACGAGCGTGTATTAGTGACGACTTTAACCAAAAGAATGGCGGAGGATTTATCTGAATACTTGGCCGAAAAGGGAGTGAGGGTTAGATATTTGCACTCTGAGATTGATACAGTAGAGCGTGTTGAAATTTTGCGTGATTTGCGCTTAGGTACTTTTGATGTTTTGGTTGGAATCAATTTGTTGCGTGAAGGACTGGATTTACCAGAAGTGGCTTTGGTGGCTATTTTGGATGCAGATAAAGAAGGTTTTTTGCGTTCAATGCAATCATTAATCCAGACCAGTGGCAGGGCAGCGCGTAACTTACACGGCGCTGTAATTATGTACGCTGATAAAATTACCCGCTCGATGGAACAAGCACTCGCAGAGATGGATCGACGTCGTAATATTCAGTTAGACTTTAATCGCATACACAATGTTACGCCAGTTGGTATCACCAAAGAAGTGCATGATTTAATGCACGGGATGCATGATCGCAACGAGGTATCGCATGCTCGAGATAATAGCTTTGCCGAGCATGTTACTGTTGCTGCTGAGTACGCAACGTTGCCTCCCCACCAATTAGCACGCGAACTTAAGAAACTAGAACGAAAAATGTATCAACATGCACGCAATTTAGAATTTGAAGAAGCTGCCGCAATACGCGATAAGATTCATGCAATTAAGGAGGTGATATTATTGGGCAATGCGTCGGTTACATAAGTAAATCATGCTTTGATTATCAGATCCTCGAAATGGTAGGCTAGGATTGTTTTGGGTCTCGTCGTAAGGTCCGTCGATTAAAATGTCAGTTGCTTCTAACAATTCATTTATTGCCGGATTTTTTTCTGCCATGAGCAAGAGATCTGCATAGTAGTAGCCGCTGTAAGTTACCACATCAAATTCTTGTGGTTCTTGTTTCCTTGTTACTGCCATCGTTTTTTTTGTTTCTTTTACTAATCTAGCTAGCTCGGCACAAGCTTTTGCTTGGGCAAATGGTTCTCCTCCAGATAAAGTTATGCCGCTAATCAATTTGACTTGTTTGATGGAGTCTAGCAGCTCAGTTATTGAAACATCATAACCCTTAGCAAAATCGTGAGTTTGTGGATTGTGACAACCAGCGCAACTATGAGGACAACCTTGCGTGAAAATGACGTAACGCAACCCCGGGCCATCTACCACACTTTCTTTAATTACTCCTGCTATTCTTAGTAACATAAAATTTAATGATATTGCTGCTTTACGAAATTTCTGTCTCGCGCAAAGATGAATGGGCCACTCTTTGATGTAGCTCGGCTTTTTTAGCGTCGTTGAAGCGTTCAACTGTGCTGAGGTAGCCAGTAATTCGTCGAATGCGTTTAATTGATGTGCTGTTGCAGATCGGACATGCTTCTTGCTCAATGATTCCAGAATGATTGCAGTCATTACAGAAATCGATCGGAAAATTAATGCCGACATAGCCCATATCAGCTTCTTTCATGCAACGTAATACTTGTTCGACTGCTTCGCGGTTATTGATTGGTGGTGAACCAAATTCAATGTAACTGATGTGGCCAGCGTTGGTATATTTATGATAAACGCCTTCAATTTTGATTTTGTCGTAAATGCTGATTGGATAATTAACCGGGATATGGAAGGAGTTGGTGTAGTATTCTTTGTCGGTAATTCCTGGAATGATGCCAAATTCCTTGCGATCTAATTTCAAAAAGCGTCCGGATAAGCCTTCAGCTGGAGTTGCAAGCAGCGTAAAGTTTAAATTGTATCGTTCTGCGATGGTGTTGGTGTGATGGCGCATCATTGCAACTATTTCTTCGCCCAAAGACTGAGCTTCTTTGCTTGCTCCATGGTGTTTGCCAATCAATGCAGTTAGTGCTTCAGCTAGACCGATAAAACCAATGGAAAGAGTGCCATGTTTAATGGCTTCAGCGATTTTTTCATCTGGTTGCAATTTTTCCGAATCTAAGTATAAGCCATGTCCCATCAAGAAAGGCATATCGCATACCTTTAAATTGGCTTGGACGGTATAACGATGGTGCAACTGCTCGGTCGTTAGATCAAATAACTTGACGAGTTCGGCATAAAAGTTAGTGATGTCATGTTCAGCCTTTATTGCTAAGCGTGGTAGATTGATGGTGGTGAAGCTTAAGTTCCCGCGACCGTCAGTGACTGCTGGTCCGCGAAGATTGGAAATTACGCGAGTGCGGCAACCCATATAACTAACCTGGTCACCGTATTCGCGATTGAAAGAAGCATCCATAAAACTAAAAGTTGGGTTCAAACGTTGTGATGCCACGCGAATTGCCAGCTGAAATAAATCGTAATTTGGATCGGTTGGGTTGTAATTGATTCCTTCTTTTACTCGAAAAATGATGTTGGGGAAAATTGGTGTTTCGTTGTGGCCGAGTCCTCTTTCGTAGGCCAGCAATAAATTACGCGTTACGCGTCGAGCATCTTCATTTGTTTCAGTACCAATATTTAAACTGGAAAATGGGACCTGGGCTCCAGCGCGACTATGCATGCTGTTGAGGTTATAAATTAGCGCTTCCATTGCCTGGTATATTTCATTGTCACTGGCGCCATTGACAAATGGAGCGATATCACGATCAAAAAAGGCGAAGCTTTGTCCGCCGTGCATATCATTTTGTGAGCTTTGTAAAATGATTGCGGCCAGTGCTGTTGCAGTACTGAGACGTTTTGGTGGTCGAATGAAACCGTGGCCGGTGTTAAATCCTTCGGTCAAAAGTTTTCCCAACGGAATTTGCAAGCACGTTAATGTTTTGCCATAAAAATCTAAATCATGAATATGAAAATCTCCGCGTTGATGCGCTGCCGCCAAATGTCTTGGGATGAGGCGATCTAAATAGTAGGCGCGGGAAGCGGCGCTGGCTATTTGCAACATTTTTGCCGAAGGAGAGTTGGAAATATTGGCGTTTTCTTTGCTGGTTTCGACCAAAATAGCGGCGACTGCATCCATTAATCTTGATCTTCCATCGCGAATACGATCGCGCTCGTCGCGGTATAAAATATAGGCTTTCGCTGTTTTGGCGTGACCATTTTCAATTAAAATTTTTTCTACAACATCCTGCACGTTTTCAACGTTAAATACCTGATTGCCGTACTGTTGTCGTAAATAGTGCAATACTTGATTAGCTAAGATTGCTGCTGCTTCTTGATTTGAACCACCCACCGCTTTCACCGCTTTAAAAATAGCTGCAATAATTTTTTCTGCGTCAAAAGAAACTTCACGTCCATCACGTTTTTGAATTTTGGTGAACATACTGCTGCTCCGTTTGCAAAATTATGTTGTTGAAATTTTTTTGGTAAGATACAAAGAATAAGCACCACATGTAGTACCTTTAGTCAGAAGATACTACAACATGTAGTTATAAGCTACAACTATTTGTTTGGTATGAAATTAAGGCTAGTCTAGTAGCTTTAGGAGCAGGGTGAGTAAAGAGTCTTTGCAGGCGCCTCGCCTGAAATTGAACTAAGACGAGCACATTGGTGAAGTTTGCAAGTTGTACAAAATCATTTCTTCGATTTTCGCAAAACGATTCGTGACGAGTAGATGTGTAAAGGTTTTCTTATTTTGGGATATTTGTTGGTTTTAATTCGATAGAATTAGGGGTGGATGTTTCTATATTTGTTGAGTTATTACCTGTGTTGCTTGGTGTGTTGAGGTTGTTAGCCTCCAATTTTCCTTTGAGATCTTTTGCAAAATCGTCCCCACTGACGCCATTTTTTAATTTGAATTCTGTGTTGCCTTTATCGTCAAATTTTGTTGAATCGTCTTCGATTTTTCCAGCTTTGCGGTATTGATCTATTTGATCTTTAACGATTTTTTTAACTTTTTCTTCATCTTCTCGAGTGCAAGAGATGCGAAATGCGGTGGGAAAATTTTTATTATCTGGTTCAATAGTGAAATTGCCTGGTTTTAACGAGCTATCTATTTCAGTTGTTATTTTGGTGGACATTTCTTTTGTCATTTCTTCCATCTGATTCTTTATATCTTGTTGTGGGGTTGTTCCAATTTCATGTTCTACCTGCTTCACTTCTTGCTCTAATTTCTTCAATTCAAGTAACATCGCTGCCAATTCTTGTTTTTCTTTGTCAGTTTCCAGACCCAGTTTGATATCGTTTATGATTTTTAGTATTTTTTTGAAAATCTTTATGGCTTCATCTAAAGGATCCTGGCATGGTTTTAGGAAGTCATCTACTCCTTCCATTAACGTGCTCAATGCCTTTCCTTCTTTTGCTATTTGCTTTTTTGCATCAGCGGCATTTGGTTTATCGGCATCCTTTTTGCCATTTTTTTCAATAGGATCTGTTATGTTATGATCAGTTTTTAACGTTTCTTTCACTTCAGCTATTTTCTCTTTAATGGTTTTGAAATCTTTTCCTCCTGCTTTAATTATTTTTTCCTGTTTTCTAAGTTCTTCCATATATTTTTTCAACTTCTTAAGGTCTTCTGATGGCATGATGCAATCTCCATTGGGATTTTACTGGTTGTTGACACGTTAGGATCAATAATCAAACCTAATGTCCTAATGTTACGATGATGATTCAATAGCTTGTGATTCGGCTTGCAATATTGCAGTTGGTTGCTGGCTGTTCGTTTTGGTTGTCATGCACAGTAACATCCCACGCCTTGAAGTCAGAAGTCATCAGAAGTCACTGGATTTGGTTCAAAAAGGTGTTACAGCTTTATTTTTTTCATCACAATTGTTGATTGTTATAGTTGTACTCGTAAATGTTGTTATCGTTATCGTTATTGTTATCGTTATTGTTATTGTTATTGTTATTGTAATCATCGATATCGTTGGGCCTATTGAACTGATCTAAGGTAGATGGTGTTTTGCTCTTTGAGTCAGCAGGGAGGCAGCTTGTACTGTTATTGTGCTGAGAAGTGCTGATATATTTTTTTACATATTTGAAAGATGAACTGTTAGAGTCTTGCGGGGTTTTACTTTTTTCTTCGTTGTTTTCTTTTTTTTCGCTTTTTTCTTTTTGTAAGCTATTAATATTGTTAACATCAAATTCTATTTCCTTTTCGTAAGATATGGAAAACAGATCAATAATAGGCCCAATAATAGAAATTTTACTTTGTAGATGGCATCGCAAGTCTTTAAGGTATTCTCTATCTGCGTCATATTCTTCTTTGATGATTTCATTAGGTTTTTTATTGGCATATTTTTTATTGAATTCTTTAATAACCATCTCATACATATACTTATTTCCATCAAGAACACGGATAAATTCGTACGTTTCACCTGTTTCTTCACCATGTTTAGTTAAAACTTTTTTAGCATTTTTTGATGGTAAACGAGTTATAACTTTATTTTTCAGTGAATTAGCGAAATCCTCTGTCCAGGTGTCGTCATTGTAAGCACAACTTCCTATATCTTCTATGCTCCAGTTTTTGTTATTCTTGATTGTTGTTGCGATTTTGTTCGAAAATTTCATTAATATACTATTTGAAAACCTGACAGTGACAATTTTTTTAGCGCTACTTATTTCCTTATTTACAATAACCTTTTCTCCCATAAATTCTAATTCTACGTTTTCGCCGCGCAAACAAGCAATCGATTTATGGACGTAACTGCCAAGCAGTTCTTTCATTTTTTTGCTTATTTTTTTTTTATGTAGTTCATTCGATTCATAATCTTGTAGTCCATTTAGTTTATTTGTGATGCTGATGTTTTCCAAAATAATGGACTTTTTATAATAATCAAATGTAAAGCCCTCTTTAAATTTTAATGTAATATCAGCGCTAATTGTAAGCGAGGTCGGTGTTTTTTCTACGTAAGATGTGTTTTGTTGTTCGTTGTTAGTTGTTTCGTTTTTTTTAAAATCTTTTTCGTCGGGGTAGTTAATTTCAAGATCATCATCTTCTTTTTTATTGTTATTATTATTGTTGCTAATTTGTTTATCGTATTGCTCGTTGATTTTCCGCTCTTTCATATTTTATCCCACTTTCTTTATTAAAATTTTGATGTTATTTGTTTGGATCTTGTAGCCAAGCTTCGGGGTAATGAGTGCTAAGACGCACACAAAAGCGTATGAGAGAGATTTGGGAACTTCAACTTTCACTTGCGCTACTTGCTCTAAGAACCACGATCTTAATTCTTCATCATCATGTTTAGTTGGTTCGGATTTCTGAGCCCACCACTAACATCATCCAGCTCAAGGTTTTCTGGTTCGATATGCACCGGTTTTTCTTCACATTTAATCTCAGCTGTCAAAAGATCTTCTTTAATTTCGTCTATTAAAATGCCGGTAGTGGAGGAACCCAAACCAGTACCCGTGTTTTGTTTAATGATGGTTCCATTTAGCGTTTTATTATCTTCATCATGAGGTGATCTTTCCCATTTTGTTATCGTGTCATACAACATGCTGGGCTTAAGAGTGTCTTTTTCTTTCTCTTCAAGCTGATACAGTTGTACGATCAGCTTGTTTAAAGCATTCACTTTGCGCTTATTGGCAGTGACGTTGTTCTTTCCAAGTAAAAACTTTCTTTGTAGTCTAGCTGCAGCATCATTGAGTTTTAGCTTAATATCCTGCCATACTCTTGAAAAGTAACCGTTTTGTGTATTTTTTAGATGTGTAATGTGCTTCTTGCAATGTGTTATTTGTTCAACAAAGTCATTTTTGATTGATTGGATCGTATCATTCGCTGCTGTGCTGATAACAGGCGGTCCGAATAACATATTGAGTATTTTGGAATTGCGTAAGGACAAATAAACTCTAAAAAATAAGTGCATCTCCACTCCGCTTGCATTCATGATGTCTTTATTGCTTTCATGCGGATAAACGTGCTCATTTTCCCATTTTTTTATTTCTCGTAATGCCTCTTCGTAGTACTTGAGCGAGGCCTCATAAGAACGCAACTTTTTCTTTTGGGCTAAGCTGAGGTGGTTAAGTGTATCGATAGTTTTTTTATTTTCCTTAAGATCTATGATTTCTAGCTGATTATCTTTCTTGACATTTTTGTCAATTATTTCTTCTTTTTTGTTAATATTTTTATTGAGATTATTGCCATCATTACTTAAGTTCACATTGTTTTGTGAGTTTTGGTTTTGTTGCTGTTGTTTCTTCTCATGCGATTTGCTTTCCTTCTCTTCTTCCACGAATTCATTATTAAATTCCGTTAAACATTTCTCGTATATGTTCTGTAGCCGGAGACCAAGTTGCCCAACGATAGTATCTCTCTTTACATTAAGCGAATCTTGCCCGATAAGATTTTTAACTTCTTCTTTAACAACATGTTTTTTCTCTTTAGTTGAGCTAAATCCTACATTTATGCTTTTACTGATACCTAATTCTCCGTTCTTATTCTTGAAGATTTCGAGAAGCTTTTTTTCTTCCATGGATGTTTCTTTCTCGTAGAAATTGTTTAAGAAGTTGGGCATTTCCACCGCTTTACCAGGGTTCAGTATCTTTATGAAGTCGTCTATGAATTTCTTGTCCTTGGTGTGATCAAGGTTAATCTCTGCACAGTCTCCTTTCTTATTAAGACAAGCGAGATGGTAATCAGTGCCATCACCGCTATCATTTCTTTGCGCGAAGAAATATAACGTATTTTTCTTCATAGCTTCTTTCTTCGGTACAAGTGTGACGTCTGGTATAAGTTCCAGATGCTCGCATTCCGCTCCATCTTCGGATACTAGGAATTTATATGCTTCGGATAATTTTATCTTTTTTAATAGCTCTCTAAGATCAGTAACGTTACTGTTCTTTCTTACTTCCTTGCGTTCTGTAATCGTTTTCTCAAAAAAAGCGATCATTTCTTTATCTTTACATAATTCTTTTCCGTGCCCTTGATCGAAGCACAGAAAATAGCGATTTTCTATAAGACCACTGTTTTTATTCAATATTGATTTCTTCGTGAAATAAATCTTGTCTTTATCAAATTTGCCCTGTTCTGGTAAAAAATTGTAATTTGATACGATCTCTAATGAAGTACACTGCTCCATCATCTTTTTGTGCCCCTGCATCAAGCTTAGTCTGGTGATGATGTGTATCGCTTCTGATGTTACTACGGGAGCTCCGAGATCAATCTTCGCAGCCTTGTCTTTGCTACCCTTCTTATTTTTGTCCTCATTCAACTCACTCGTATTGATATCATTGAGAGGTTTATCTTGTCGATCGAGCCGCGTTTTATTCAATTTTTGTACTTCCCTAGAGAGCACAAAGTAATCTGGATAATTTTTTTTATACGGGTTTTCTCGTCCAACCAAATAAACCACACCATCCTCAAGTTCTTCAGGTGGAGCCTCACCAAGTTTTAAAATCTTCAGTGTTTTGCAATTGTTGTTATTTGTATTATCGCCTGTAGGATCATCTCTACGCGCCAATTTATCTTTCAAGTGGTACAATTTTTGCATGGAGTCGTAGAACTTATCTAAAGGTTCCTTTTGTTTGTTAAACTTTTGATTTGTCGGATTGCTTGGTTTTTTGAGTGGAGGTAGACCAATAACGAACGGATCTTCCCAGCCACCGTACGAGGCATTGTTACGATTAGAAAAACCTACGTTAGAGTCGAACGTGGAGGAAGGTATGAGATTAAAGAGAAACGACAGTGGTTTGATATCACCAAAGTAGTCCTTTCCAGCAGGCGTCTTTTTAACCATTTTTAGGGCGGTGTTCTGGCAATTATCTTTCTGTATAAATCTCTCTTTCTTTTTGTTTTTAAGGAGCTCTTTTGCTCCATTTTCCACTACATTAATCCGTTTTTCTCTAAGAAATTTTACATTAATATCACTAGAATCTAGAGGGCTCTCAAGGTTGCGAAAAATAATCTTTTGCTCTCCATTGTCTTCAATTACATCGCCAACGTAGAAGGGAAATAATCCATCAGATGCTTTAATCCAAGCTGTTCTTGCAGCATTTCTTTTGTTAATTTCTTTATCATCCAATCCAACGCGTTTTCCTATAATCTTGAACGATTCCACTACCTCGTCGGAGGGATCTTTTGACACATTTACCATGGTGTTTTCTAGGTTTTGGTTTTTCTTTTCTTCCTCTTTTGTAGGTTCAGGTTTAAAACGGCCATAAGCACCCCTGATTGTAGCCTCACCCTCTTTGCTTATGGGAACGTCCTTCACTTTACCATTCTCCACATACTTAACCCGATATCCTTTCTTACCCTTATAGCAGTAGTAGCGTGGGGATTGCGCATCATTCTCTAGATTAATTTTAAAATTTTTCTCATCATAGTTGTAAACAAACACCAGGCCCGGTCCTTTATTCACCTCGTGCTCATGGGATAGTTTTAGTTGTCGTCTCCTGATCTCCACTAAAAAAGTCTTTTCATAATCTTCATAGCTTATTGGCATTGAGTTGTGGTAATTCGTGCCGCGTTTCTTCCCTCTGTTCACGACCACTTTAGTGGTACCACCGTCCTTTTGCTTCAGCAGTGGTTTCATTACAGTTTCTGGAACAACTCTCAGGTCATAGTATGCAGTATGGCGAAGACTCTCATAATCACCACTGCTTGTACCAGTTCCAACTGCAGCGAGTGTGAAATTCTTTGTTTTTCCATAACCATTAACTTCTTGAGCAAAGGCATGAAGATACGTGTGATATCCAGTTACTCCAAAGGCACGCCTCATTGTGGTGCGTCCTACGGTAATAAATATGTTCGACCCTATGGCGTTGTCGTCATTATCTTTATTATCTTTTTTGGTGAATTCAGTTTGATTGTAGTAAGTTATTGACATACTTTTATCCCTCTTTTAAAAATTCTAACAGCTATATGTAGCTGTATTACATACATAAAGTTTGCTACATCCTATTTACCAAACTTATGGCCAGTTACACTACCAACAGAGCGATGTTCGGCCAGATACAACCCAACAGACTGTTCCAATTACCCCTGCTAGCACTATTATAGTACATAAAACGCAGGGCGGACAGGCTAAATGTTGGTATACATCCATCGCCCTTTAGTTTTAGGCTTGTTTGCGTCCCTTACTTGCCATCCTCACCTACGTCTTTATATGCTTCGGTGGCTCATTTGGACGTGCCCTGCCTCAAACAGAATTGCCCAGGTCTATACCTAAATTTGATGTGTGATTGGCATACACAAAAGCCAGAGGGCCACTCAAGTTCGAGTGGCCCTCTTTTCTTTAAGTAAAAAAGCCAACTTATGGGTTTTGATTAATTGTTATTATTATTTTTATATTTTATTTTCTTGCTCTTTTTTCTCTTCTTGTACTATCTTGGTTTTTTCGTTATTAAAGCTATTTTGGTTACCGCTTAAGTTAGTGCTGGTGTTCACACTGCTATTATTTGGATCAACATTCAGATCATTTTTTTCCTCTGCAGGTTTTTCTTCAAGATCCTCAATATTTTTGAATTTTTCTAGATTCGATTTATTGTTTTTCTTTTCATCTGTCAGACAGCTTGTTATTGATACCCTACCGAGTCCGCCGAATTTACTGCCGTGCATCATCTTGTATGAGGATGGTGACTTTTCTTCGTTCTTCTTTTCCTCATTTTTCTCGTTTTCCTCATTTTTCTCGTTTTTCTCGTTTTTCTCGTTTTTCTCGTTATTTTCGTTCATAGAGTCACTATTACTTTCTTCATTAGGAGATGTGCTGACAATTTTGTTGGAGGTACCGCCAAACAACCTCGACAAGAAGCTCGGAACCTTGCTCCACAGTTTATTGAGAATTTTTAAATCTTTCTCGTAGGCCTCTTTGTTGTCTCCTGTTTTGCTTTCTTTTGTTGCATAGTGTGCATCAAATACCTGTTTGGCCCTCCAATATTCGTCATAATCTCCAGTATGATTTTCTACAATGTCTGTTAGGAATTCATCCTTCAGTTTATCGAGATGCTCTTTGTCTTGCTTTTTACAGTTCGCAATGGTCATCTGATTGTTTTTATCTTCTTGGGTCTTACTGTACTCATTGTCGAAATCCCGTGAGGTCGATATGTATGCTAGCAGGTTGTTTTTATGAAACTTTATGAGTTTGTATGTGATTGTGTTTTCGTTCTCATCTTTCTCATCTTTTTCTGTTTTTTTTGATGGCAACCATACTAGCCTAGTATTTTTTTCGGTTTCAAGTAGGTCCGTCATCCATTTAGCGTTGTTCTCACAAATAAAGTTATCTATGATTGCGGATACTGTCAGCTTACTATTTTTGTCGTTAAGAGCTTGTTCAAAAGGTATTTCATATATCTCTTCGTCTTTTTCGTTTTTGTTCTTTGTGAATTCAATAGTTAGGCCATTGTCAAATGTAATGTCGGTAGAATATGGGTGCTCATTCTCGCTGTTTATATCTTCGCGCCTACTGCTAACTGTTTTACCATCGAAATTCGCTGGAGTTAGTTTTTTCTTACCTTGGAAGTGATCAGCTGCATTTTGAAAAAGGCTGCGAATATCCATCGAATTCTTGCATTGAAACTGATTTTCAATCATTGCTTTGTACAGATCTGATCCAGTTATTTTATTCTCAGGCATCTTCTTTTTCTCAAGAAGAACTTTTTTGGCTCTACGGACCTGCTGCAGTATTAGGTCATATAGGCCTGGATCGTAGAATATAAGTTTAATGTCTTTGCAAATTTGTATTTCTTTGTTTTTGACTTCCTCTTCTTTTTCTTCATCATCATCACTATCTTCTTCACTATTAAGATCGTTTTTCTCTGTTTTCTCTGGTTTTAGCTCTTCATTTTTCTCATTTTTTTCATTGGGTTTTAGGTCTACATTATTTATTTTTTCTAGGTTTCCGTTAATTTGATTTTGAATATTTTCAACCAATTCCCCCTGTTTTTTTATTTCATCATTTTTCTTTTCATTACTTTCAATACTTCCAGTTTCAGATGGCATTGTCTATGTCCTCACGTTTTGGTTTAATTTTTAATGTTGTTGATTTGATTTTAGTTTCTATGATTTTGATTTTCATTTTCGCACCCGCATTTGCGTTCGCTTCTAGCAAAAACCGTGGTAAATCATAGAACTATACAAATCATGTTGTGGTACTATCGAATAATAACGATAGTGAGACAAGCAACACACCACAATACCTTGCGGTATATCGTGTCACTTACAAAGGCATTGTAGCATATGATTATTAAGGGATTATTAATTGGAGTAAAATTTGTTGGCACCGAATTGCATCATAAAAAACCTAACCGACTTACTTACTCCTACGCATTTTTTGAATTTTCTAATCACCGTTAGCCGCAATGACCAAATGAATGTTCGCTCTAAAAGGTTGCGATTTTTGTGGCTATTTGCGACCATAAGTAGCAGTAAGTAGTAGCTAAAAAATTGAGCGTAGCGTTTAAACAAAAATAGCAATACCAATGCGGATAAATGTGTCTCATCATTCTTCTTCCAAGGTTTTTCATAATATTTTTCTAAACACTTTCAGCGCCAAAGCTTCGGGTAAGTTGATCATTAGCGGTGAACATGCGGTTATTCATGGTGCCCCGGCGTTAGCAATGGCAGTTAATCGTTTTTGTACCGTTGATGTTGCCCTTAGTGTTGGAACTGAAACTGCACTTGGTTCTGTTTGTCACTTTGCTGATTGCATATCAGAAGTAACATTCGATTTTTTAAATTTAAAACAGCGGCAGACATTTGTGGTATCACAATTGCAATCATTACAAGAGAGGTTGCAGTTACAATACCAAAATTTTTTACAAGGAAAATGTTGTTGCTGTGAAATATTGGCAACGCCGTACTTGCTGGCGGTTTATGCCTATATGGTTTTCGCCACACATTTGATTGGTGAGGAGAATGCAGTTAGGTTTGAGTTAGGGCAAAGTGGTAAATTACGTTTAGGTCCAAACGCATCCTCAAACTTAAGTGCAAGTTTAAATTTTTGTATTTCTTCTGATATTCCAATGGGTTGTGGTATGGGATCTTCTGCGGCGTTGATTGTAGCTCTTGGTCAAGCGCTATCAGCTTGCGCTGTTGCAGCGGGTAATGAAATAAATAGATTTACCATGTTTACTCCAGAAACTTTTTTATCGCTGGCACGTCACATCGAAAGTTTGCAGCATGGCTATTCGAGTGGTTTGGATCTTCATTTGGCATGTCATGGTGGTGGTGTGTGGTTTGTGGCAGGAGAGTGTGTGGCGCGAATTTTACCGCCACTATCATTGCGTCTGATTAATACTGGAAGGCGACAATCAAGCACGAGTGAATGTGTTGCGCGTGCCAACCTTAGTTTTAAGAAGGGTGGTGCGCGTCTGATCGATGATTTTACTGCGATTACTAGTGCTATTGACCTTGCTTGGCAGCAGCATAATTTATTTGAGGTGAGCAGTGGTATTCGGGAAAATCATAAGTTGTTATGTGGTTTAGGTGTGGTTCCGACCAAGGTGCAAAATTTTATTGCTGCGCTTGAGCGGCGCCAAATGGCGGCAAAAGTGAGTGGAGCTGGAGCGGTAACTGGTGATAGTGCGGGAGTAGTATTAGTGATCGGTGAAGGTGAAATTGACGATTTGGTTGAAAAATATGGTTATGAATTTTTGTTGATATAGTCTGAAGCAATTGTACGGGACAAAAATTTCGTAAAACAGAGACACAACCGCCTTGTGGGTCCTGCCGCTGCGGCACTCCATTTTTGCTGCGCAAAAACGGAGTCCTCGCCTTCGCGTTACCCCCTCGGCTAGCTTTGGTGGTGAGTTTCAAAGATAACTATATGATTTTTGTCCGGTGCAAAGGTCTGAAGCTAAATGTTAACGTCTATTAAAAATAGCAGCATAATCTTGCGGTTAGGTCGTGTTATTTTGATGTCAGTTGTGATGACTGTAGATTGAGGATTAAATATTCATGCAATTAAAGGTTGGTGGTTGTGACAATAATTACCGGGCATCCGTCCCGGGTAGTGTTATGTTAATGGGCGAACATGCCGTGCTTCATGAAAAACTGGCATTAGTTTGTGCCATCAATCGGCGAGTAACTGTTGAGTTAATACCCCGTAGTGACCGTGTTATTAACATCGACTCAACTGTACTGGGTAAATTAAGAGTCTCTTTGGACAAGCTGAAGATTATCGAGCCTTTTAATTTTGTGTTGGCGTCGATAATGCAAATAAAACGAAAGCTGTTGCAACAAAAATTGCCATGTGGTTTTGATTTGCTCATCGAAAGTGATTTTTCAGATCAAGTTGGATTTGGTTCGTCGGCGGCAGTGACGGTTGCAACCATCGTTGTGCTGCAACAATGGTTGATGGGAACGGTGCAGGAGCAACGTGCATTGCTATTATTCGCGCGCAGCGTTATTCGGCAAGTGCAAGGTTTTGGGTCTGGTGCTGATGTGGCAGCGAGTGTTTATGGAGGAATAATTGCATATCGTGCTGAGCCTTTATTGGTGGAAAAATTGCAGTCGTTGGTGCCATTGCCTCTAGTGGTATTTTATTCTGGGAAAAAAGTTGCAACCAAGGTAGTCGTGGCTCAGGTGGAACAGTTGCGTCATCAGCATCAAGAAGTTTTTGCTTCACTTGATCGTGCCATTGAGTGTTGTGTCAAAGATGCAATAGGTGCCATCAAATTGGCAGATTGGAGACGCTTAGGAGAGTTATTTAATATTCATCAAGGTTTACATGATGCTATGGGAGTCAGTACTCCAATTTTGGCTGAGTTGATTTTTACATTGCGTCTGAATCCAAATATTTACGGTGCTAAAATTTCTGGTTCTGGTTTAGGAGATTGTGTGGTTGGGATTGGTAGGCTAGCGGTCCAAAAATTGGCAGAGAAAACAAAAGTTGCCAAAGTTGTTGATGGTGAAATTAAAGAAATTGCGGTAAAAGTGGATGAAGTAGGGGTTATACCGATCGTGAATGAGATTTAGGTTGTGGCGCTAATAGACCCGAGCAATTCGCTTTTAGGCAAGGCGCCGCCGAGCGAGCAACCGGAATGTACATTTACGTACCTGAGGATTGCGAGTGATGGCGGCAACAAAGCCTAAAAGTGAAGTGCGAAGGG